>MDTG01407105.1_pt1 | contig 36596 bp, 38 predicted proteins | sample 811421 | NCBI WGS metagenome assembly MDTG01 (sample SAMN05326645, study PRJNA326480) | marine metagenome | isolation source: seawater | place: Pacific Ocean: South East | collected 2011
AAGAAGGCAGCAGAGAAGAAAGAAGATAAGAAGGCAGCAGAGAAGAAAGAAGATAAGAAGGCAGCAGAGAAGAAAGAAGAAAAGAAGGCAGCAGAGAAGAAAGAAGATAAGAAGGCAGCAGAGAAGAAAGAAGATAAGAAGGCAGTAGAGAAGAAAGAAGAAAAGAAGGCAGCAGAGAAGAAAGAGGAAAAAAAGCCTTCTATCAAGAAAGAAGATAAGAAGTCTAATAATAAAACTAAATAATAATAATTTTAGTTTAAATTTTTAAATTTATTTAAATATGGTCCTGTGGCCGAGTGGCTAGGCAGAGCTCTGCAAAAGCTCCTACACCAGTTCGAATCTGGTCGGGACCTCATTTTTTTCTCATTTTTTTTATTATGAGTAATTTTTTTACTCAAAATGAGTAACTTTGTTATTCATTATATATTTTAAACAATATGTTAGAATCTTTAATTTCTTCAAAAACAAGAATAAAATTACTTTCAAGATTTTTTATTAATCTTGCAAATAATACTCATTTAAGAGGTTTAGCTAATGAATTTAATGATTCTACAAACTCAATACGAAAAGAGCTTAATAATTTATATAAAGCTGGATATTTATTAAAGTCTAAAGATGCAAATAAGATTAATTATTCAGCTAATAGTAAACATCCTTTATTTTCAACACTACAAAAAATTGTAAGAAATCATCTAGGTTTGGAACAATTAATAAATAGTATAATAGAAAAAATTGGAACTGTTAACGAAATAATTTTAGTTGGAGATTATGCAAAAGGAATTGATAGTGGAAATATTGAAGTTATAATAAATGGTAAAGGAATTAATTCAAAATATTTGAATGAAATAGCATATAAGATTGAAAAAAAAATTAACAGAAAAGTTACAGTTTATCTAAATAAAGAAATTAATAAGTTTCCAATATTAAAAATATTTTCAAATGAATAAACTTTTAAATGTTTCATTATTAAATTTTAAAACATAAGGAAATGTTTTCTATAAATATAGATTCTAATATTATAAAAGAAGTAAGACTTATTGATATAAATATTATTAAAGCACATGAAAAGGTAATTAATAATAGGAAAAATGCTTTTGTAGATTATTTAAAATCATTAGAATATGAAATTATTATCTCTTCGATTATAGTTTGTAATAAAACGAATATGATTGTAGATGGTCATCATAGATATTGGGCATTAAAAGAACTTGGCTACAGTACAATACCTGTAACTTTTATTTCATATTTAAATAAAAATATAAGACCTCATATTGATAATAGAATATCAAAAGATTTTATAATAAATTCTTCAATTTCTGGTAATCTATTGTCTCCTAAATCATCTAGACATCAAGTTTTAGATTTGAATTCAAATATTTGGAAGCCAATAATTTTAATATCGAGTCTTTTTACTTTAAAAACTAAAAAATAATTTAATTGTATTTAAACTTTATAAATTAAGGGTTATGAAAAAAAATGTAGTTGTATTAGGCGGTGGTGGTTTTATAGGAGGTCATCTTGCTAAAAAGTTAAAGACATTAGGGAATAATGTCACTGTTTCTGATATAAAGGATCATGAATATTTTAATCATGATGAAATATGTCATAATTTTATTAAATGTGATTTAACAAACCCAAGATCTGTTGAAAGTGTTATTTCTGATTCTACAGATGAGGTTTATCAGTTAGCTGCTGATATGGGTGGCGCAGAATATATTTTTACTGGAGAAAATGACGCAAATGTGATGTATAATTCTGCAATGATTAATCTTAATGTGGCGAAGGAATGTGTAAAAAAGAAAGTTAAAAAAGTTTTTTACTCTTCATCAGCTTGTATGTATCCGGAACATAATCAATTAGATCCAAACAATCCTAATTGTGTTGAATCATCGGCTTATCCTGCTAACCCTGATTCAGAATATGGATGGGAAAAATTATTTAGTGAAAGATTATTTTTAGCTTTTAATAGAAATCATAATTTAAATATTAGAATTGCTAGATTTCATAATATTTTTGGTCCACAAGGGACGTGGAGTGGTGGTAAAGAAAAGGCTCCTGCTGCAATGATTAGAAAAGCAGCTGAGACACCTGAAGGAGAATTTTTTGATGTATGGGGAGATGGTTTACAGACAAGAAGCTTTTTATATGTTGATGAATGTGTGGAGGCTGTTTTAAGATTGATGGATTCTGATTTTTATGGTCCAGTAAATATAGGATCTGAGGAGATGGTCACTATAAATAAATTAGCAGAAATGTCCATTGATATTTCTGAAAAGAATATTTCTTATAAAAATATTTTTGGGGAAGAGTTTTTAAAAAAATATGGATTTAAATGTCCTATTGGTGTTCGAGGTAGAAATTCTGATAATAGATTGTATAAAGAAAAAATAGGATGGGTAGTTTCTCAAAAATTAGTTGATGGAATGAAATTAACTTACGATTGGATAAATGATCAGGTAAAACAAAATAAAATTTAGAAGCATATTTATGAATAAAAATTTATTTAAAGATAAATCAGTATTAATAACAGGAGGTACAGGTTCCTTAGGAAAGGCACTTACTAAATACATTTTAAAAAATTTTTCTAATGTAAGAAGAATTATAATATATTCTAGAGATGAACAGAAACAATTTAAAATGTCACAAGAATTTCCGGTTTCGGTTTATCCAATGATGAGATATTTTATTGGGGATGTACGAGATTTTAATAGATTAAAAAGAGCTTTTATAGATGTCAATTACATTATTCATGCTGCCGCAATGAAACATGTTCATATTGCAGAATATAATCCTGATGAGTGTGTTAAAACTAATATTGGTGGTGCTGAAAATGTAATTAAAGCTGCTTTAGAATCATCTGATGTAATTAAAGTTGTTGCTCTATCAACTGATAAAGCTTGTGCTCCAATAAATCTTTATGGATCAACAAAACTTACATCTGATAAATTATTTATTGCTGCCAATAATATAAAAGGGTCTAAAGATATAAAAATATCTGTAGTTAGATATGGAAATGTTATGGGATCCAATGGATCTGTAATACCTTTTTTTCTTAAAAAAAGAAAAAACGGTATACTGCCAATAACTCATCCAAACATGACAAGATTTAATATCTCATTATTAGATGGTGTAAAAATGGTAATTAATGCATTAAATACTGCATGGGGAGGTGAGATTTTTATTCCTAAAATTCCTTCTTATAAAATTATGGATTTAGCAGAAGCTATTTGTTCCGATTGTAAAAAGGAGATCGTAGGAATTAGACCTGGAGAAAAAATTCATGAAGAAATGATAACAGCTTCTGATTCCTTTAATACTTATGATTTGGGAGACTATTATACAATTCTACCAACGATAACAAACTGGAATATAAAAAATTTTATTAAAGAATTTAATGCAAGAAAAGTTAAGGAAGGTTTTGTTTATAATTCTGGAAAAAATGAAGTTTTCTTATCTGTAAATAGTTTAAAAAAACTAATTAAACAAAATCTGTCATAATGAAAAATATTCCATATGCAAAGCAGCATATCGACAAAAAAGATATTGATTCTGTTATTAAAACTCTTAAATCTGATTTTATTACCCAGGGACCTAAAATTAGAGATTTTGAAAAAGCTTTTTCTGAATATATAGGAGTAAACCATGCCGTTGCAGTTAATAACGGAACTTCAGCATTACATGCTGCTGTTTTATCTTTAGGATTAAAACCTGGTGATAGAGTAATAACAACTCCAATAACATTCGCTGCTTCAGCTAATTGTGTAAGATATGTTGGTGGAGAAGTTTGGTTTGCAGATATCGATCCAAATACTTACTTGATTTCTTTATCAAAAGTTAAAGAGTTAATAGAAAATTATCCTAAAGGTTTTTTTAAAGGCATAATTGTTGTTGATTTTGCTGGATTACCTGTAAATCTTGAAGAATTTAGACTATTAGCAAATAAACATAATTTATGGATTATTGAGGATGCTTGTCATGCTCCTGGTGCTTATTTTATAGATAGCAATGGTAATAAACAAAAATCTGGAAATAGTAAATATGCTGATATTGGGATTTTTTCCTTTCATCCAGTAAAACATATAGCATGTGGTGAAGGCGGCATGATTACAACTAATTCTGATTTTATTTACGATAAATTAAATCTACTTAGGACTCATGGAATTTCAAAAAAAAATATAAGGAATTCTGATGGATTTTGGTATTATGAAATGAAAAGTTTAGGATATAACTTTAGATTAACAGATATTCAATCTGCATTAGGTATTTCTCAGCTTTCAAAAAATGATAATGGTTTAAAGAAAAGAAATCATATTGCAATAAAATATAAATCAGCATTTAAAGATTTAATTAAATTTCAACATCTACCAAAAAACTCATTTAATGCTCATCATTTATTTGTGATTGAAATAGATAAAAGAAAAAAACTTTATGATTATTTGAGAAAGTATAATATATATGCTCAAATTCATTATATACCAATACATACTTTTCCATATTATAAAAAAATTGGATATAAAGACGCAGATTTATCCAGTTCAGAGCATTATTATAGTAGATGTATTAGTCTCCCAATGTACCCTACTCTTTCTAATAGTGATCAAAATTTTGTAATAGATAAAGTCATAGAATTTGTCAAAAATTAAAAAAATTATTTTAGGAACTGTACAGTTTGGTCAAGATTATGGTGTATCTAATACTGGTGGTAAAACTAAATATGAAGAAACACAAAAAATTATTGAATTTGCAAAAATTAATAACATAAATACATTAGATACTGCTAATGAATATGGTAATGCTGAAGAGTTATTAGGTGAAATCGGTTTAGAAAAATTTAATGTTATAAGTAAATTTAAATTTCAAAAAAAAGAAAGTATTGAAAAAAAATTTTTTGAAACAATATATAAACTTGATATAAAACATTTATATGCTTATTTGGCTCATGATGCATATGAAGTTTTGAATGAGCCAGATATTTGGGGTGTACTAAAAGATTTAAAAGATAAAAATAAAATTAAGAAAATCGGTTTTTCATTAAATTCTCAAAAAGAATTTCAAGATATTTTATCATTTGGAATAAGACCTGATATAATTCAAATTCCTTTTAATCTACTAGATAATAGATTTAAAAAAATTGCTAAATACTGTTCAAAAAATAATATTGAAGTTCATTCAAGATCTGTTTTTCTACAAGGACTATTTTTTATTAACACCAACGAACTACCTAAAAAACTTAAAAAAATGAAAAAATATTTAAATGAGTTAAATTTAATTTGTAAAAAAAATGGTTTTACAATGAATGAATTAGCTTTAAATTATGTTCTTTCAAAAAAATATATTGATAAAGTATTAATTGGAGTTGAAAATTTAACTCAGCTTAATGAAAATATAGATCAATTAAATAAAGATATAAATCAAAATATATTTGAATCAATTGAAAATATTTATATTGAGGATAAACACCTTTTAAATCCTTCTAATTGGAAACTTTAAATTTTAATTAATATGAGAAAAGGTCAAAAATTATATAGAAAAGCTAAAAGTATAATTCCAGGTGGAACAATGCTTTTATCTAAAAGGCCAGAAATGTTTTTACCTGATAATTGGCCTTCATATTTCTCCAAATCCAGTGGATGTGAAGTTTGGGATTTAGATGGTAAAAAATATATTGACATGTCTATTATGGGAATAGGAACTAATACATTAGGTTATGGTAATTCATATGTTGATAAATGTGTTAGAGAGGTTATTAATAATGGAAATATGTCAACTTTAAATTGTCCTGAGGAAGTATATCTAGCAGAAAAACTAATAGAAATTAATCCATGGGCTGATATGGTTAAATTTGCAAGAACTGGTGGTGAGGCAAATTCAATTGCTATTAGAATTGCAAGAGCTGCATCAGGTAAAGATAATATTGCAGTTTGTGGTTATCATGGTTGGCATGATTGGTATATATCTATGAATCATCAAGGTGATGGGTTATCAAATCATCTTATATCTGGATTAAATCCTTTAGGTGTACCAAAAAAATTAAAAAATACAGTTTTCCCTTTTAATTATAATAATTACGAGCAATTATTATCTATAGTGAATAATCATGATATAGGTGTAATTAAAATGGAAGTATTGAGAAACTTCCCTCCTGAGAATAATTTTTTAGAAAAAGTTAGAAATTTAGCAACACAAAAAAATATTGTTTTAATTTTTGATGAATGTTCTTCTGGATTTAGAGAAACTTTTGGTGGTATTCATCAGAAATTTAACATTAATCCTGACATTGCAATGTTTGGAAAGACTTTGGGTAATGGGTATGCAATTACTTCTGTTGTAGGTAAAAAAGATATTATGAATTATGCTCAAGAAACTTTTATAAGTAGTACATTTTGGACTGAAAGAATTGGTCCAGTTGCTGGATTAGCTTCACTTAAAGAAATGGAAAAATATAAATCATGGGAAATAATCACAAAAATTGGAAAAAAAGTTCAAAAGGGTTGGGAAAAATTATCTGAAATATATAATCTCAAAATCACATTATCTGGAATTCCTGCATTAGCGACCTTTAGTTTTGATTCACAAAACTCACTAGCATACAAATCTTTTATCTCGCAAGAAATGTTAAAAATGGGATTTTTAGCATCAACTGCTTTTTATCCATCAATATTGCATAATGATCATATCATTGAAAAATATTTTAATTCATTAGATAAAATTTTTAAAATAATTTCAGAATGTGAAAATCAAAGAAAAGATATATTTAAATTATTAGATGGACCAGTTTGTCATTCAGGTTTCGAAAGATTAAATTAATATGAAAATCATAGCAATAACCCAAGCACGAGTTGGTTCAAATAGACTTCCTGAAAAGATTTTAAAAAAAATTAATAATAAATCGATTTTACAGATTCATTTAGAAAGAATTAAAAGATCCAAATTAGTAAATAAAATAATAGTTGCCACTACAAAAGAACCTAAGTCTAGTAAAATCACAGAAATATGTAAAGATTTAAATATTGAATATTATTGTGGTGATACAAATGATGTATTAGATAGGTTTTATAATGCATCATTATCTAATTCTCCTGATTATATAGTGAGGTTAACTTCTGATTGTCCTTTAATTGATCCTCAATTACTCGATGACGTTGTAAAAAACACTGTAAATAAAGATTATGATTATGGTTCTAATACAATTAAACCAACATTTCCTGATGGAATGGATGTTGAAGTTTTTAAGTTTTCTTCTCTAGAAATTGCTTTTAAAAAAGCTTCATTAAATTCTGAAAGAGAACACGTAACACCTTATATATGGAAGAATTGTTATCATCATGGTGGTAAAATGTTTTCTAGTTACTCGTTAACTTATAAAAATGATTATTCAAAATTTAGGCTTACTTTAGATGAAGGTATTGATTTTATTTTAATTAAAAAATTAATATTGAAATGTGGAGACAATAAATCATGGCTTTTTTATGTGAATTTTTTATTAAATAATCCAAAACTAATTGATATAAATAGCTCAATTAGTAGAAATGAAGGTTATCAAAATAGTATTATTAATGAAACCTAGTTTAAAATTTACTTTTTATGATTTATAATATATGTGAGGGTGGAGGTAATTATGGTATGGGTCATGTTGTTAGATCATTTTCTTTTTGTAATTTAATTCTGATTCAAAATAAAGTTAAATCATTTATAAAGATTAATATCGATATTGAGGAAGCTAAAAAAATTAACTTTTATTTTAAAAATTATAAATTAATTAGTGATGAAATTAGAATATTTGAAGAGATAGAAAAAAATTCTATAGTGATTTTCGATGGATATCATTTCAACATTAAATTAATAAATCAACTTAGTAAAAAGTTAAGTTGGAAAATTATTTTTATTTCAGATGTCCACAAAAAAGTTCCTAATTGTGAAGTCTTAATAAATCATTTACCTTATGTTAAAGAGACATTTTTTAAAGCAAAAGTTAAAACAAAATTAATTGGAACAAATTATTCGATTCTTAGAAAACCTTTTTATAAAAAATCTAATGGCATTATTAAAGATAGGGTTTTGATATGCTTAGGGAACTATAAAGTTTCAAACATATTGAAAAATATCTATAATTCTCTTATTAAATTTGGATTTGAATGCTCTAAAATTGATATAATATTCACTAATAAAATCAAAGGAGTCCCAAGCCAAAATATATATAGAAATATTAGTGCTTTAAAAGTTTATAAGTTGATTAGTAAATCGAAGTTATGTTTTATAACACCTGGAAATATTAGTTATGAAGTGTTTTCAATCAATAGGAATTGCATTATAGGTTCCATTTCAAAGTCTCAAATTTCACCAGCAAAAGAATTTGAAAAAATGGGGTTATGCGTAAATATAGGGGAATGGGGAAAAGCTAATTTTAACAATATAGATAAATGGATTAAAAAATCATCGATTACTGCACTAAACCAAAAAAATAATTTTAATAAATTATCAGAAGATAATTTAAGAATTAAATTAAGTTATTTAAATTTACAACAGTATGAATAAGTACATTTTGACTAATTCTAAAGAATAAAGATATATCTAAGGAATTTTAACTCCCATATTATTATAATCTAACTTATAACAAAAGACTATGTATAAAATTATTAATGATTCAAAACATAATTATTTACGACTTGACCCTATTCCTTCTGAAGAGACGGTTGAAAAGTATTATAAAGAAGATTTTTACAATGAAAAAAATCAATTATTTAATGACTCCTCTCTAGAAGTTCAAATAAAGGATAAAGTTTTTTTTAATTCTAGATGGGAAAGGGTTTATAAAGTGTGTTCAGATTTTTTAGGGAATTTAAATAACAAGAAAATATATGATATAGGTTTTGGTTTTGCTCAAGCATTACTTTTTTTTAAAGAAAAGGGTTTAGAATGTTCAGGGATTGAACCTTCACAAGAGGGTGTTGATTATGCTATAAAAAATGGAATTAATGCGCAGCTTAAAGGTATTGAAGATAGGTCTTCTTATTCGGTAGATATTAAGCAAGATATAGTTTTGATGATTAATGTTTTGGAACATTTGAGAAAACCTTTTGAAACTCTCAAAAATATAAGAGAACTCCTAATAAACGATAAAGGTGTACTGATTGTTGAAGTACCTAATGAATACAATGTCTTTCAAACAATAGCTAATAAAGAATATGATTTAAAAGATTGGTGGATTTGTCCTCCTAATCACATAAATTATTTTAGCTCAAGTTCTCTTGCTAATATTATTAAAAAAGCTGGTTTTGAAATTATAAAAAAGGAAGCTTCTTTTCCGATGGAAATGTTTTTATTATTTGGAGATCAATATGTTGGAAATAATGAATTAGGTTCAATATGTCATAAAAAAAGAGTTAATTTCGAATCTTTAATGGTTAGTCATGGTTATGAAGATAAATTATATAGTTTCTATGAATCACTTGCAGAGCTTGAATTAGGTAGACAAACTGTTATTTATGCTAAACCTAAAATTTAAACAATAATATAAATTGTATAAACTATCTTTTTTTGGTGAATCTGCTAGTTTAGCAGAAAGCATTTTTTATAATCCTAATTTTGAATTAAAAGCAATATTTTGCGAAAAAAATAAAATCAATAATGATTTATTAACTTTTTCATTTCTTAGAAATATTCCAATTTTTAAAGTAGAAAATAATTTAGATTTATTAGAAAGGCTAAGTGAAATTAAATTAGATTTTGTAATTATGTGTGGTTTTGGAATTATTCTAAATAAAAAAACATTGAACTATATAAAAGTATTCAATATACATCCAGGTAAGCTGCCAAATTATAAAGGTCGACACCCAACGTTTTTTGCTACTATTAATGGTGATAAATCGATTTTTTTCACTCTTCATGAAGTCATAGTTGAGATTGATAAAGGTAAAATAATTGATGAAGTTGAAATGCCATATTATTTTTGGCAAAATGAATATGATATACAAAAATTTTTGATAGTTGCATTTAATCAATTAATGGGAAGTTTAATTCTTTATATAGAAAATAAAATTAATTCAAGAAATAATAGTGGAGGAAAATACTATCCAAGAGTAGAGAAAAAAAATAAAATTTTAAAAACAGATTATCCGGCATCTAAACTTCTTAATATTATTAGAGCTCAAGCTCCATATGGAGGAGGTATTTTTTTATATAATAAAAAAGAATATTTAGTTAGTAGAGCAGAAGTTCAAATTATTGATAAAAATTATAGAAATAAAAAAAAAATTTTGATAACAAATGATAAGCCTATAGGAATTATAATAGACAAAAATTATTTTTTAAGGTTTACAGAAATCGTGAGATTAAAAACGGATAAATAAATTAGTTATGAATAAAACATTAATAGTCGCAGAACTTTCTTCTAATCACTCTAATAAAAAGTCTATTATAAGGGATACTATAAAAGCTGCCAATGATTCAGGAGCAGATGCTTTTAAGATTCAAACTTTTGATCTTGACCATATGACTTTAAACATACGAAACGATCAATATAAAAACTCAAAAGGATTATGGAAAGGATATTATCATTATGATTTATATAAAGAAATTCAATTACCATGGAAATGGCACAATATGATTTTTGAAGAGTGTGACAAGTTAGGTTTGATATGTTTTTCAACACCATTTGATATAAAATCTGCTTTATTTCTAGAAAAACTAGGAAATCCAATATACAAAATAGCTAGTTCAGAAATATCACATATACCATTAATTGATTTTGTTTCAAAGCTAGAGAAACCGATTGTTTTTAGTACTGGATGTGCCAATAAAGAGGATATAGAATTAGCTTATAATACAATTAAGTTAAACAATGATGATATAACTATTTTAAAGTGTACAGCATCATATCCAACTTCCTTAGAAGAATCAAATATTTTAGCTATTGAATCTATTAAAAAAAATTATAAAGTGAAAGTCGGATTATCAGATCATACATTGGGTCATTCAGCTGCAGTTGCTGCAGTGGCTCATGGAGCAGTTTATATAGAAAAACATTTTATTTTAGATAGATCTATAAAAAGTTCAGATTCATCTTTTAGTATGACCTCAAAAGAGTTTGCTTTAATGGTTAAAGAAATAAGAAATATAGAAAAGGTTCTTGGTAATAATAAAATAAATATTAATGATGAAAATTCCAGGTTACATATGAGAAGTATTTTTTCTATTAAAGATATTAATAAAGGAGAAGTTTTTTCAAATCAAAATATTCGAGTAATGAGACCTAATTATGGTGTGCATCCAAAATTTTATAATAAAATTACAGGAAGCGTATCAAAAAGAAATATAAAAAAAAATCAACCTTTGAATATAAAAGATTTTGACATCTAAATTTGATATAATGAAATTATGGATAAATAATTAAAAATAAACTAGTTTAAATCAAAGGTTTGTTATTAAAAAATTGTATTAAAATAATTTACAAAAAGAATTAACTTATTTAGTTTAAATGAATAAGTATTATATTAAATAATTATTTATAAGTTATAATTATCATATTTTTTATTATTATTTATTAAATCTTATCTATTTTTTTAATTTCCTACTTAACTTTGTTTTAAATAAAATTTTTTAAATCAAAGAAAAATGTCAGATCACATTATTAATATTAAAAAAAATGGCTTTACTATTTTAGAAAATGTAATTTCAGATAAAGAATGTAATTATTATAAATCTTTACTAGAAAATGATTTTAAAAAATATTCACCTAAATATTATAATCCAAATAAAGACTCATCGCACTCTCTTCAAAATAAGGCTAACGAGAAGGTAGCTTATAACTTACATAATAAAAATTTAGCTTGGTATAAACTTTTTGAACATAATAAAATTATTTCTATTCTAGATGTAATGTTAAAAGAAGGATCTTACAAAAATCAAGAACCTTACCATCTTTTAAATATTTCAGCAAGAACTCCATTATATGGAACTGGCATGCAACAACTTCATTTAGATAGCAATTTACCTGGAGGGGATTTCCCTATAATAATGATTGTTCTATGGATGTTTGATGATTTTACAATTGAAAATGGAGGAACAAGAATTATTCCAGGAAGTCATAAGTTTAATTCATATGCAGAAGATGGAAAAATATACGATTCAGAAGTACAAGTTGAAGGAAAAAAAGGATCTGTATTAATTTATAATGGTGCATTATGGCATGGAGGTGCTAATAACATGACAAAAAATACACGTTGGTCACTTATATTAGGTTATGGTAGATGGTTTATAAAACCTTCTTTTGATTTTTTTAAAAATACCCCTAAATCAATATATAAACAGCTTTCAGATTCTCAAAAAGAACTATTGGGTTTTAAAAGTGCTCCTCCTATTGATGAATTTACAAGAACAAGAAGAAGATCTGATGATTTTGAAGAACCTTTAGAATATAGTTTACCTGTTTAATGATTAAAAATATTGTAAAAGATCCAAAATATGGATATTTAAGAGTTGATCCTATACCATCTATAGATGAGGTAGAAAAATATTACAAAGAAGATTTTTATGCCGAATCAAATAAGTTTTTTAATGATTCATCATTAGAGGTACAATTAAATGATAAAGATTTTTTCGATTCCAGATGGTATAGGTATTATGAAGTATTAGAAACTTTTCTTGGTAATTTAAATAAAAAAAACATTTATGATATAGGTTTTGGGTTTGCCCAAACACTACTTTATTTTAAATCTAAAGGCTTAATATGTTCGGGGATTGAGCCTTCCAAGGAAGGTGTTGATTATGCCCTCAAAAGGGGGATAAATGGAAAAGTAGGAGGTATTGAAAATGAGAATTCATATAAATCTGAATCTAAACAGGATATTGTTATGATGGTTAATGTTTTAGAACATTTAAGAACTCCTTTTGAAACATTATCAAATATTAAAAAAAATCTAATATCTGAAAATGGAATTTTAATAATTGATGTTCCTAATGAATTTAATGATTTTCAATTAGCTGCAAATAAAGAGTATGATTTAAATGATTGGTGGATTGCACCTCCTAGGCATATTAATTATTTTTCTCCTTCTTCTCTTAAAAATTTATTGAATTGTTCTGGATATGAAGTTATTAAGCAAGAATCTTCTTTTCCAATGGAAATATTTTTACTTTTTGGTGACGTTTATGTTGGAGATTCTGATTTAGGTTCGGTTTGTCATAAAAAAAGGATTAACTTTGAAAAAGTTATGATTAAAAATGGTTTTAAGAGAAAATTAAATGCTTTTTATGAGTCTTTGTCAGAATTAGAATTAGGACGTCAAATTACTTTTTATGCAAAACCAATTAAAGATCCAATTAAAAGAATTTAAGGATAAGTTTTTAGAAAAAATTTTTTTTTGGATTAAAGATTCAAATTTAATGAATGACTTTCTTTTAACTAATAAAATCATTTCTAAAGATCATAATAATTCGTATAAAAGCTATCTATTTTCTTATGATAGTTGCAATTAACCAACCTACTTTTCTTCCCTGGCTAGGTCATTTTGCTTTAATTGATCAAGTAGATACTTATGTTTTATATGATGATGTTCAATTAGTGAAACAAAGTTGGGGTACAAGAAATAGAATTAAAACTCAGCAAGGTCCTTTATGGATTACTCTTCCAATAAAACATAATAAGAAGTTTAAAGATCTAAAATTTAATTTAACGGAAATTCAAAACGAATTAAATTGGAAGAAAAAAATTTTTAAAACCATTCAAAACTCCTATAGAAAAACTATATTCTATCAACCTGTAATAGAATGGTTTGAAAGTATTTTTTTTAATGATTACAAATATGTAGGTGAAATAAATATTAATTTTATAAAAGAATTATGTTTAAGAATTGGTATTAATACGAAATTTATTAAAAGTTCTGAATTGAAATCTAAGGATGGAGAAAAAGATGTTAGATTAGTAAAAATCTGCAAAGAATTAAATATTAATAAATACCTTTCTCCAATTGGATCTTATAATTATATTGAAATTAAATCTCCAGGTGGTGAGTTTACAAAAAACAATATCGAATTGAAATATCAAAATTATGTTCATCCAACTTATCAACAATTATATGGTGATTTTGTAAGTCATATTTCAATATTAGATTTATTATTTAATGTTGGATTTGATAAATCTTTAAACATTATAAGGTCTGGAATTAGGGAATCATTAGATAGTAATCAAGTTAAAAAAATAGAAAATGAGCAGAAAATTTAATTATTTATTAAAACTTAATCTATTTATATGAAAGCTATAATTCTTGCGGCAGGTTACGGAAACAGAATGCGCCCATTAACTGATAATGAACACAAAACTCTTTTGAAAATTAATAATATTACCATTATAGATAATATAATCGATTCATTAATAAATAATTCAGTCAATGATATTGTAATTGTTACTGGATATAGAAATAAAGAATTACAAAAATATTTATCGAAAAACTATTCAAAAATTTCTTTTAAATATGTTCACAATAAAGATTATAAAACTACAAACAATATATATTCTCTTTCATTAGCTTTTCAACAAATAAAAATTGACTCGGATATTATTTTAATTGAATCTGATTTAATTTATAATCATAAAATAATAAATAAACTTATTAATTCTAATCATGAAAATTTGGCTTTAATTGATAAATATCATTCTGGTATGGATGGGACTGTTGTTAAGCTTGGTAGTGATATGAAAATTATAGAAGTTATTCCTCCTCACCTTCAAGATTCAAATTTTGATTTTTCCAATAAATATAAAACTTTAAATATCTATAAATTTTCAATGAATTTTACTAATAATATTTTTTCTAAATTATTAAATTATTATTCTAAGGTAATAGATGATAATTGTTATTACGAATTAATATTGGGTATTTTGATATATATGCAAAAAGAGAGTATATATGGTTTATTAGTTAATAATAAAGATTGGATTGAAGTAGATGATACAAATGATATTAGAATTGCTGAATATAAATTTGCTAAAAATAAAAAGAAAGAAATTTTAGAAAAATCATGGGGAGGTTATTGGAATTATGATATTATAGATTTTTCATTTATTAGAAACATGTATTTTCCACCTCCATCTATGATTGCAGATATAAAAAATAATTTTGAAGATCTAATATGGAATTATGGCTCTTCTAATAAAATTATGAATAAAAAATTGTCTTATTTTCTATTACTCAATGAAAAGTATTTAATTTCGTTAAATGGCGCTGCTCAGATTTACCCTACCTTGAAGAGTATATTTTTTGATAAAAAAGCTTTATTACCCAAGCCTACTTTTGGTGAATATGATAAAATATTTAAAAATAAATCTTATTTTGATGATCAAGGTAAATTTGATTTAAAAGAAATTAAATCAGCTATATCAAGAAATGATATAATTGTTTTTGTAAATCCAAATAATCCTACGGGTTCATTGATTGAGTCATCCAAGTTGCTTGATATAATTAAAAAATTTCCTACTAAATTTTTTATCATCGATGAGTCATTTATTGAGTTTTCTGATACAAAATCTTTTATATATTTTATTGATGATTTTAATCTAAAAAATGTTTTAGTTTTAACTAGTATGAGTAAATCATACGGATTTCCCGGAGTTAGATTAGGATATGCATATTCTAGAAACAATGAAGTGTTATCATCAATAAAAGATGCTATTCCAATTTGGAATTTTAATTCAATAGCTGAGTACTCTTTAGAAATTATGTTAAAGTATAGAAATGAGTATGATAATTCTATAAAAAAAACTATTAAAGATAGAAATCATTTTATAATAATGCTTAAAAAACAAAAGTGGATATATAAAGTATTTCAAAGTGAGGCTAATTTTATTTTAGCAGAAACATCTCCAAAACTTATTAATATTATAGAAAAATTATTGAATAATAACAGTATTTATATTAGAGATGTTAGTTCAAAATTTAATGATAATAAAGTTTATTTTAGATTTGCTGTTAGATTACCAGATGAAAATAAATTATTAATAAATACTATTGAAAATATTTTAAAAAAGCATTAATATTTCCATGAATATAATTTTTTATCTTAAAAGAGTTTTAAAATATTTAATTTTTTACCTAAATAATTCAGATTTTAAGGAGTTTAATTCATTACCCAAAAATGCAGGAAAAAAACTTTCCAAAAAAGCTAACTTAATTTTAAGCGAAGGTTGTAAAATTATTAAATCACAAAATTTAAAATTTAGATTAACTGATGGTACGATATTAGGAATATATAGAGATGGTGAATTTATTAAACATGATAATGATATGGATATTGATGTATTGGTTGATAAAAGTTTAGATGAAAAAAAAATAGAAAAATTTTTTAATAGTAATGGATTTCTTATAGGAAGAAAAGTTTTTTATAAAAATAAAATTCAACAGATTGCATTTTTTAATATTGAATCATTGGATATTTTTGATATTATTTTTTGGTATAAAAAAGAAAAATCGATTTATAATTATTCAGAAAGAAATTTTGAAAGAATTCAGGAATTAAAGTTTTTTGAAAATTTACCTATAATTGATTTTATGAATAAAAAGTATCCAATTCCTTCTTTAACTAAAAAATGGCTTAAAATGCGGTATGGTAAACATTGGAATATTCCAAAAAAAAGTAAAGGAGATTGGAAAGAAGAATGTTTTGATATGAAAAGAATTAAAATGAGATAATAATTAAAGATTTAATAATTACTTTAAAAATATGGAATATAATTTAAATAGAAATTTTTCGTTTAATTACCCTAATCTCATTTCTAATTTATTAATTATTATAATATTTTTAGGAACATCTGTTTATATAAATACTAGATATTTTTTTTTTTTAATTTTATTTATTGTTTTTATAGTTTCTATTTCTAAAATAAGGTTAAATAAACCAGTATTTAGTACTTATTTTTTAATTGTAATAAATATTTATTTTTTATTTGATTCAATTATATTTAATGATCCTTCATCTTCTTATTTATTTAAAACTTTCATTTACGTTTTAATATTTGATTTATTTTTAAAATCAAATCTTATTAACTCTAAATCTTTTTTCTATATCTTTTTGTTATTTTCTGCCCTAACTTTAATACTCAATCTGCTATATAGCAAAGGTATTTTTGGAACTTATTCTGATGCATTTAATTTCCCTAGAGTAATAAGTGTTTCGATGGTTTCCTTACCTTTATTATTGTTATTCAATTATGTTAACATATATCATCACATTTTTATATTTTTTTCAACATTTATTACCTTTTCTGGTGCCGCATATTTACTTTATTTTATAGTTTTTTTTAGAAATTTTCCAGTATTTATTTTTATAATTTTATCTGTAATATTTATAAATTTTAATTTTGAGGATTATGAATTAATAAATCAATTTATTGAACAAAAACAAATTTCTTTTGAAAAAAAAATTGGAAATGTTACAAGTAATCTTGATGGTTTTAATCAATATGAAATTTCTGAAACTTTAAGTGTAGAACTTTATCATAATGGTGGCTTTTTATTTTCCACTTTAGTTACTCTTTTTTTAATTTATTATTTATATAAAAATTCTGGAAGCATTTTATTTTCATTTTTTTCATTAATTCTTATATCTTCAAATCCTTTTCCATTAATTTTGTTGCTTATCATTGGTAACTTTTTAAAAATATCAAAAAATAAATATGAAAATAGATAGTATAGTAGATTTACCTTTAAGTGGTATTAAACTTATAAAATATTGTCATTTTAAAGATTCTCGTGGATTTTTTACTGAATCATATAATTTTTCACAATTTAATGAACATAACCTCTTAGATGGTAATCAGGTTGTGCAAATTAATGAAAGCCATAGCCAGAAAAATGTTATAAGAGGTTTACATTTTCAATGGAATCCTTACATGGGTAAGCTTGTAAGGACAGTTTCTGGAAGAATGATTGATTTAGTATTAGATTTGAGACCTAATAGTTCAACTTTTAAAAAAATTTTAGCTGTTGATATGCCTTATAATCCAGATTCTGGATTAAATACATGGATTTGGGTTCCACCTGGGTTTGCACATGGTAATTTTTTTCCAGAGGAGACTCGTATTGAATATTTATGTACAGGCATATATAATCAAGATTGTGAAACTGGAATTAATCCATTTTCAGATGATATTGACTGGTCTATTTGTGATTCTAACATCAAGAGTATGTTTGATTCATTGAAAAATAGGTTTATAATTAGCGACAAGGATAAAGAATTAGAAAGTATAGAAAAGTGGTTAGGATCTAATAATGGATCTGTTTTTAATTCATTATAATAATGAGTAAAATATATTTTATTACAGGATCTAAGGGTCAATTAGGAGGAAAGTTAAAAAAATTGCTTCCTAAAAGTTTAACTCCCACAAGAAAAGATTTGGATTTGTCAAATTTTAGAGAACTAGAGTTATTTTTCAAAAAAAATAATTTTGATGAAGTTATTCATTGTGCTGCTAAAACATCACCCCCCACAGTTGATAATAATCCAAATGATGCGATTCTAGATAATATAGTTGCTACTTCTAATATTGCGTTTTTATGTAACAAGTTTAATAAAAGGTTAGTTTATATTTCTACGGATTATGTTTATAAGGGTGATAAAGGAAATTATACTGAGTTGGATGCTTTGAATCCAATAAATTTATATTCAATATCTAAATTAGGAGGTGAATGTGCAGCTAGAATGACAAAAAATCATCTTGTGTTAAGGTTAAGTTTTGGACCTGATATTTTCCCATACGACAAAGCTTGGACTGATCAATATACTTCAAGAGAAACACTAACTAATATTTCAAAAAAAATAATACAATGTTTATCCTTTAATTATGATGGTATTCTTAATATTGGAGGAAAAAGAGTTTCTGTATTTAATTATGCAAAAAAAAATAAAAAAGATGTTGAAGGAATGTCTATTAAAGAAGCTAAATTTAATCTTCCAAAAGATACTTCTCTTGATACATCATTATTTAAATATTTAAAAAATAAATCTTATGAAAAATAAAATATTATTATTAGGAGGTGCTGGTTTCATTGGTAATAGACTCACCAGAAGACTTCTTGAATTAAATTATGATGTTACAGTAATTGATGCTCTTTGGTTTGGCAATAATCTTCCAGCTAAAGTAAAACTTATAAAGAAGGATATATTTCAAATTAAAATTGATGATTTTAAAAATATTGATACCGTAGTTTTTCTTGCTGGAGTTAGTAATGATCCTATGGCAGAATTTAATCCCTCTGAAAATTTTGTTCAAAATGCCGCATCTCCTTCTTTTGCAGCCTTTTTAGCTAAGTCGGCTGGTGTTAAGAAATTTATTTATGCCTCCTCTTGTAGTGTTTATGGATTTGCAAATGAAAAATTTTTTACTGAAGAAGATGAAATATCATGTGCTTATCCTTATGGTATATCTAAATTACAAGGAGAACAGGGTGTTTTATCAATTGCTGATGAAAAATTTAATGTTATATCTTTGAGACAAGGAACTGTTTGTGGTTATAGCGAAAGAATGCGTTTTGATTTAGTAATAAATTCTATGACTAAAGATGCCCTTTCTAAAAAGCTTATTTATATAAGCAACCCTAATATTTGGAGACCAATCCTTCATATTGAAGATACTTGTTCAGCATTTATTCGTGCTATTGAAACCGATAATGTTATTAATGGAATATTCAATATAGCTACAGAAAATATTGTTTTAGGTCAGCTTGCAAATATAGTTAAGAATGAAGTTGAAAAACTTACTAATTCAGTAATTGAAATAGAAAATAAAAATATCAAAGACTTTAGGAACTATAGAGTTTCTATTGACAAAGCATATCATGTTTTAGGGTACAAACCACAATTCAAGCTTGTTGATATTGTAAAAAATATTTATAACAATGTTGATAAAATTAAAAGCTTTGATAATGACGACTATTATAATATTAAAGTTTTTAAAAAATTAGGTAAGTGAATTTACTTCAAAAGGTCTTAAGGAAGATAGGAATTGTTTTCAATTTATCTTACATAGGCAAATATCAGAAAAAGTGGTATGATGATGGTGGAGATGATGAATTAAGATATAATCATGATGGAATACTTAATGAAAATTCACTGGTTTTTGACCTTGGTGGATATCTTGGAGAATTTTCTGACAAAATATATAAAAAATATAAATCTAATATATATATATTTGAAATTGTACCAAAGTGTATTTCCAAAATGGAAGTTCTTTTTAAGGATAGAAAAGATAAAATATCTATTTTTCCATTTGGTTTGAGTGATAAAGATTCGGAGATTTATTTTCAAGGAAATGGTCCTGGAGCTAAATTATCAAATTCTTCATCAAATAATATAGCTAGATTAAAATCTATTCAAAAATTTTTGAATGAAAATAATATTAAAGAGGTGGATCTTATAAAAATAAATATTGAGGGTTCAGAATATTCACTCCTTTCTCATTTATGTAAATCAGAATTAATCATGAAGTTTAAAAAAATACAAGTTCAATTTCATGATTTCGATTCAGATTCTTTTGAAAAAATTTTAGATATTAATAGAAAATTATCTATAACTCATAATAATTTATATTGTTATCCATTTGTATGGGAAGAATGGCAAAGAAAAAACTAGCCGTAGTTTATATTACTCATAGAAATTTAAATAAAGAAGAACTTCTACTGTTTAAATTTTCAATTAAAAATTTAGTGCCCTATGATAAATATCTTGTAATTCCAGAAGATTTTTATTCATCAAATCAATTTAAAGGCTTTGTATTAATAAAAGAAAAAAAATACTTTTTTACACATATTAATGGTTATAATGAATTACTTATGCTTCCTTCATTTTATAATCACTTTAAAAATTATAAAAATATTTTAATTCTTCAACCTGATTGTGTAATTCTTAAGAAAGGAATTGATAGGTTTTGTGATATTTATCCTTTTATTGGCGCATCATTTATAAGTCCAAAATATATAAACAAACTATGGATCTCAAAAATACCAAGACTGGGTCATCTTTTGTCTTATTTAAAATATGGTTTAAAAATATATGGTTTCAATGGTGGATTAAGTATTAGGAATGTTCAGTTTTTTAAAAAAAATGCACCTAAACTTAAAACAAATTCTAATAGATTGCTTTACCGTGAAGATATTATATATTCATATTTAACTTTACAAAAAATTAAAAGTTTTGATATTAATCTAGCGGATAATTTTTGTTTAGAAGAAAAGTTAAAATTTTATGATGAATTAAAATTAATTAAATCATTTGCAATACACGATCCTAAAAAGTATAACTTGAATATTTATAATGAAATATTATCCTTATCAAAAAATTTCTAATTATTATAATCAAATAAAACCACTTTTATTTAACTATATAACATTATTTATTACGGGCGTTGTAAGTTTAACTATAACTAGTCAAATTTCTTTTCATTTTTCACCTAATGATATTAATTATTATGAACAAACTTTATCCATTGCAGCTATTTTGACAACAATTTGTATTTGGGGATTTGATAGTTCTGCTCTTATTGATGAAGCTAAAAAGAAAAAAAAGAATTATACATCAATTATTCTCATGCTATGGATAAATTTATTTCTAACAACAATTTTAATTTTTGGCTTTGATAAGTATTTTATATTTTTTGAAAACTTTAATCTTCTTGTTCTAATTATTCTTTCTAATATGACTTTCTCTAGTATATCTAAAATGATGACTTTATCTGGCCATATGTTTTTTGTAAATATATCAAATATAGTTTTTGCTTTAGTTAGAGTTTCTATCATATTTATTTTAATCTATTTTTTTGATAAAAATGTAGATTATTGGTTATATTCATTAGTTATATCAAATTTGTTTGGTATTATTTCAATATTTTACTTATGCAGAAATTTATTATTTAACAAGGTTTATAATTTAAATATTTTTTTAAAAAAGTATTTAAATTATATTCAAATTGGATTAATACTTATAATACCAGAATTATTTAGTGTTTTATCTGAAAAATTTGGTCGAATCTATGTTTCTTTTCAATATAATTCGATTGAAGGAGCAGCTTATCAACTTGCCCAAACTACATCATTAGTTATATTAAGTTTAAATATTGGATATTCACGTTTTTTTGAATCTAAATTAATAAGTTCAGTGAAAAAAATTGGTATTCTAGCTTATATTAAAAGTCATTTATTCACATATTTTTCTTTTTGTTTTATTGGTGTAGTTTTCTGTTTGTTTTTTTGGAAGTTTTTTGTTGATAGTAATTACTCTTCGGGAATTTATAATACCTCAGTCCTTTTAATATTATGTTTGGTTTATATTTTAGATGGTATAGTTAAATTTTATCTTCTGGGTTTAAAATATTACAGAGAATATAAAATTATGGCATTTTTTATGACAACTTTTTTATTTATATATGTAATACTAAGTATAATTTTAACTAAATTATTTTCGGTAATTGGAATAGCTTTTGCTTTACTAATATCTAATTTTGTTTTTTTAATATTGCTCCATAATAAATTGAAAAATGAACCAAAAAGAAGTTAAAAAAACTATTATTCTTGATTATTTTAATCAAGGTTCTGAGTCATTACTTTTTTATAAAAATTGTATTTTAAGATATTTAGATAATAAAATAGGTATTGTACATATTGAACTTTTAAAATGTATTTCAGCAAAATTTATCGCTATTTTTTTATTTCCTTTTCACTTATTATTTGAAAAAAAGAAAGAATTAAGAACTACTTGGCAGGTAATAAATCAACTAAATCTAAGAAGATATCAAAATAAAATTTATAAAAAATTAATTGCTTTTTTTCTTTGGGAGTTTCGTTTTTTACATTTTAAAATTTCAGTTTTTATGTATAGGCCTAAATATTTTCTTTGTGCAGATTCTTCATATTTTCTTTTAAGATGGATCAATTTCTGTAAAAAAATGAAAATCATTGTAATAAGAGATTTTACTGATAATATTTTTTCTTTTTCTATTCTCAGATTAAATAATTCTGAAATAAGGATTAATTATGATTTTAATGCAGATGAGAATCTTATTTCTAATAATAAACTAAAACTTTTCAAAAGTAATTTTAATAATCGTCTAAAAGGTATATCAGATAATATAGATTATGTTTTAGCAAATAAACCCCATAATAAAATAGTTTCAGTTAATTCCTCTAGAATCAAAGTCCTTCTTGCTGCTCACATATTTGGTGATGCTCCATTTACTCATATTTCTTTTTTTAAAGATTTTTATGAATGGATTAATTTTTTTATAAAATTTTTTAACAATAAAAGAGATAAATATAAATTGATTATTAAAGAACACCCAAGTGTTGAAAGATATATGGAAACTGGATTGCTTTCTAGTATTGTTTTAAATTCCAAGTTTTATAATGATGATATTGATATAATTTCATATGATTCTCAAATTCCATACGATAAAGTAGATATAGTAATAACTGGAAATGGTTCAATAGGCCATGAATATATATTTCGTAAAAAACCTATTTTTAATACTTCAGAAGGTTTTTGTTCGAAATATAAAGGTTGTTTTTTTGCAAAAGATTTTTCTGATATTAAAAATTTTTTTTCTAATGAAAAAAACGTTAATAAGTTAAAAATTAAATCTATTTTAAATAATAATTATAATATTAAACAATCATATATATTTCATCAGCTACCTAATCTTAAAAATAATAATGAATTTAAGACTGCTATTGAAAAAAATGATTTTAAATCAATAAGTAATTTTTTTGATAAGAATAATCTTTTAGATTTTATATTTAATGATGATAATATAAACCATTATTTTATTCTTAAACCAGAATTAGTATCATGAAAATTGTAATTATTACTGTCTGTTATAATGATATTTTAGGATTAAAAAAAACATTAAAATCTGTCCAAAAATATAAATCAAATGTATTAAAACATATAATTATTGATGGTTCATCAAATGATGGTACTAAGGATTTATTATCAAATGAGTCTGAAAAAAACAAAAAAATTATTTACAAATCAGAGCCTGATAATGGTATTTTTGATGCGATGAATAAGGGGATGAAAATATTAAAACAACAAAATTTTAAATCTAAATCTTATTATATCTGGTTTTTGAATTCTGGTGATATTGCTGATGAATTTTTATTTGATAATCTTATTGCAAATGAAAAACTTCTTTTTTTTGTAAGTAAGCAAGTATCCCCTTTTGTTCCTTCTTATTTTTCTATGAGACCTTTATTTAAAAAGAATAAAAATAGATTTAAAGATTGGATAAAATATAATTCACCAGTTCATCAAGCTGTTTTATTTAAATCTGATATAAAGGATGAAATATTTTATGATACAAAATTCACAAATCAAGCTGATACAAAATTAATTTATGAGCTTTTAAAAAACCATTCATATAAATTTTTTGATAAAGTATTATGTGTTTTTGAGTTAGGTGGTAATTCAGGTAATTACTCAAAGTATAAAAAGGTTATTGATCAATTAACTGAAGACCTTTTTATAAAAAATATTCTAACTAAAAGATCTTTCTTTTTTATATATTCTCAGGTTTTGATTTTTCATTTCAAATATTTTTTATCGATAATTTTAGGAGATAAAAATTTTCACAGATTACATCTATATATATTAAAAATTAAATATTTTTTTCAAAGTTTTTTTTATTCTAAATAATTGATTTAATGAAAGTATCAGGATCTATTGTTTTGTATAATTCTTCATTTGATGAAATTAAATATCTTTTAAATACAATTGATAATTGTATTATTAATAAGCTATATATAATTGATAATTCTGAATTTGATAAAATAAGTAAATTTTTAAATAGAAAAAAAATAGTATATATTCATAATTCATATAATTTAGGTTTTGGTGCTGCTCATAATATTGCAATTACAAAATCCTTAGAGAATAATTTTGATTTTCATTTTATAATTAATCCAGATATAACACTATCTGCTGATATTTTTAAAAAAATGTTACAGTATATGACTTCTCATAAAGATGTTGGGATTATGATGCCCAAAGTGTTAAATTCTGATAAATCAATTCAATACCTCCCAAAACTATTACCATCATTATTTAGCATTATAATGAGAAAAATAAAGTGGCCAAATTTATTATATAGAAATTTTATTGATAAATATGAACTTAGGTTTATAAAGGAAAACCAAACATATATAACGCCCATGATTTCTGGTTGTTTTAATTTAATTAGATTAGATGCAATTAAGCTTGTTGGAATGTACGATGAACGATTTTTTATGTATTTAGAAGATTGGGATTTATCAAGAAGAATTTATAACTATTATAAAACTATTTATTATTCAGATGTTTCTGTAATTCATGGTTATAATTCAGAAGCTAATAGATCAATTAAACTTTTAATTTCTTTTTTATTTTCTGTTTTTAAATATTTTAATAAATGGGGTTGGTTTTTTGATTATAAAAGAAAAAAAATAAATTTTGAAGTACTTAATCAATTCAATTAATTTTGATTATTTAAATAATATCTTTTCACCATATTTATTTTTAAATTTGTATATATTTTTTATTAAAAATAATGATTAAAAATATTTTAATAACAGGCGGAGCTGGTTTTATAGGTTCTCATTTAGTTAGGTATTTAGTTAATAATTATGATTATAATTTTTTTAATCTTGATGCACTAACTTATGCTGGTAACCTTGAAAACTTAAAAGATATTGAAAATAAAAAAAACTATAATTTCATTAAAGGTAATATATTAGATACAGAATTATTAAATCATATTTTTCTAAATAATAATATAACTGATGTTATTCATTTATCTGCAGAATCTCATGTCGATAGATCAATCAGTTCACCTTTAGATTTTGTATATACAAATGTAATTGGTACTGTTAATTTGTTAAATACTGCAAAAAGCTTTTGGAAAGTATCAAAAAACAAAGTGAATGATAGATTAAATATTTTCTACAATATATCAACTGATGAAGTTTATGGTTCATTAAAAAAGGAAGGTTTATTCACAGAAAAAACTCCATATAGTCCAAACTCTCCTTATTCTGCCAGTAAAGCTTCATCTGACCATTTTGTTAGAGCTTATCAAAAAACATATAATTTACCAATAATAATATCTAACTGTTCGAATAATTTTGGTCCTAATCAATTTCCTGAAAAACTAATACCTTTAATAATAAATAATATTCTTGAAAAAAAATCACTTCCTATATTTGGAGATGGACTTTATTCAAGAGATTGGTTATTTGTTCAAGATCACGTTAAAGCAATTGATCTTATTTTTCATAAAGGTAGGATAGGAGAAACTTACAATATTGGTGGAGACAATGAAATGACAAATATTGATTTAGTTAAAATCATTTGCTCATTAATTGATGAAAAGCTTCAAAATAAGAATGGAGAAAGTGAAAGGTTAATAACTTTTGTTGAAGATAGACCTGGTCACGACAGAAGATACGCGATTGACTCAAGTAAATTGAGAAGTGAATTAGGTTGGCATCCATCTATAAGCTTTAAAAAAGCAATATCACAAACAATTGATTGGTATCTAAGTAATTCATCTTGGTTAAAAAATATTACATCTGGAAATTATATGGAATATTATAATTCAATGTACAAGAATAGATAAAATTATTATATAATTATTTTTTAAAAGTTTATAATATTAAAATTTTATGAAGGGAATAATATTAGCAGGGGGATATGGTAAAAGATTATATCCAATAACTATGGCAGTTAGTAAACAGTTGATGCCAATCTTCGATAAACCTATGATTTATTATCCTCTTTCTTTATTGATGGAAGCAGGTATTAGAGAAATTTTAATTATTACAACAAAAGATGATTTTCATCAGTTTAAGAATTTATTAGGTGATGGATCAGTTGTCGGCTGTAGTTTTTCCTATAAAATACAAGAAAAACCTAATGGATTAGCTCAAGCATTCATAATTGGCTCTGATTTTATTGGTAAAGATAAAGTAGCACTAGTATTAGGAGATAATATTTTTTATGGTTCTGGTTTTTCAAAGTTGGTTAGATCTTTTTCAAGTATTATAGGTGCTGCAGTATTTGCATATCATGTAAAAAACCCAGAACTATATGGAGTTGTTGAATTTGATAGCTCTTTTAATGTTATATCCTTAGATGAAAAACCTAAAAATCCAAAATCGAATTATGCAGTTCCAGGATTATATTTTTATGATAATCAAGTTGTAGAAATTGCAAAAACAATTAAACCATCAAAAAGAGGTGAATATGAAATTACCGATTTAAATAATAAGTATTTATCTATGGGAAAATTAAAAGTTGGATTAATTGAAAGAGGAACTGCTTGGCTTGACACAGGGACTTTTGATTCACTCTCTGATGCTTCTGAATTTGTAAGAGTTATAGAGAAAAGACAAGGTTATAAAATAGGTTGCATTGAAGAAGTTGCTTTTAGAATGGGGTATATTAATCTTAGTCAATTAAAATCAATTGCAAATAACTATATAGATAGTGGCTATGGTAAATATTTAAGAAATATTAAAAAATAATATTAATTGAGAATTAAATAAATATGAAAAGTAATAATATTTCAGTTTCTAAAATAAGTGGTGAATCATATGTTATTCCTGAAAATTTAAATGATAAATCTTCTATTGATAAGTTTTTATCAATTCATAAAAATAAGAAAGTTGTAGTAGTACAAGGTTTAGGTTTTGTAGGAGCAGTTATGTCTTTAGTTTGTGCTAATTCAAAAAAAAATGAATATGTAGTAATGGGTGTTGATTTACCAGATAAAAATAATTTTTGGAAAATAAAATCAATAAATGAAGGTAAGTTCCCAATTAAATCATCTGATTCTAAAATTGATGAATTCTACAAGTTATCTAGAGATAAAAATAACTTTTATGCTACCTATGATTCTTATGCATATTCTAAGGCAAATATTATTATTGTTGATATTAATTTAGATGTCAAAAAGAAAACAAACTTTAATAATGACTTAATTGATTACAATGTTAATTTAACTTCTTTTAAGAAAGCAATAAAATCTATTGGTTTAAATTGTAAAGATGATGTTTTAATATTAGTTGAGACAACAGTTCCTCCTGGTACTTGTAAAAAGGTTATATATCCAATTATTAAAAAATCATTAAGTAAAAGAAACCTTAATACTACAAAGTTTAAATTAGGACATTCATATGAAAGAGTTATGCCTGGGCCAAACTATATAGATTCTATAAAAAATTATTATAGAGTATTTTCAGGGATTAACAAACAATCTTCAGAAGCTACTGAGAGTTTTCTCAAAACAATTATTTCTACTAAACAATATCCTTTAACAAAATTAGGAAACACTAATTCTACCGAACTTGCTAAAGTTTTAGAAAATTCATATAGAGCAACAAATATTGCTTTTGCTGTAGAATGGTCTCGTTTTGCAGAAGAGTCTCAAGTTAATTTGTACGAAGTAATTGATGCTATAAGGATGAGGCCTACTCATTCTAATCTAATGTACCCAGGAATTGGAGTAGGAGGATATTGTTTAACTAAAGATCCTTTGCTAGCATCATGGTCAAGAAAGAACCATTTTGGATCTAATGAAGCTTTAGAAAAAAGTGAAAAAGGAGTAGAGATAAATGATAAAATGCCAATTTTTGCATTTAAATTTATGAAAAAAGAATTTAAGTTAAGTAATTTAAAAAACAAAGTACTTTTATTTTTAGGAGTATCATATAGAAGTAACATTTCTGATACTAGATATTCTCCTGTAGAAACATTGTATAATTATTGTATTAACGATGGTGGAAAAATTTTTTTACATGACCCATATGTATCTTTCTGGGAAGAGTTAAATATAAAAATTAATCAAGATTTAGACTCAATGCTTAAATTTAATATTGATATTTTGATTATAACCACTTCACATGATGAATATAAAAATTCAAAAAAATTAGTTTCAAAATTATTAAAGAAGAAAAAAATGATGATTTTGGATACAGTAGGTTTATTTTCTGAATACGAGATTAATAAGTTAAAAAAACTACATAATTTAAAAGTAATTGGTAGGGGAGATTTATAATTAAAAATATGATGAGTAGAAAAGTATTTATTTTAGGAGGTGGTGGCTTTATTGGCTCTGCAATTGCTAAAATTTTAGTTAAAAGAAAAGGTTATGATATAACCATTGGTGATAATTTTTGTAATAATCAAAATGACGATCAATTTATGTCATTTATAAAAAAAAATAAAATTAAATTAATTAATGCTGATTTTACAGACATAAATCAATTTAATAAACTTGATAAAGAATATGATGATTTTTATATGTTAGCATCTAAAATAGGTGTTAATTATACACTTGAAAAACCAGATGAGGTAATTAGAGTAAATACACTATTAATTTTTAATTCACTTGAATGGGTTAAAAAAATAAACATTAAAAATGTTTTATTTACATCAACTAGTGAATGTTATTCTGGTACTATTGATAAATTTGGATATAAAATACCTACCCCTGAAGATATCCCCCTTTGTATTGATCCAATTGACCACCCTAGGTTTACTTATGCTGTTACAAAAATGCTAGGCGAATCTGGATTTTTAAATTATTCTAGAATATTTAACTTTAACTGTAAAATAATTAGATATAATAATATTATTGGTCCTAGAATGGGTTTTGGTCATATTATACCACATTTAGTAGAAAGATTCCTAAGAAATGAAAACCCATTCAAAATTTATGGAGCTGACCAAACTCGTTCTTTTTGTTATATAGATGATGGTGCTTTAGGCACCATTCAGGCAATGGAATGCGAAGAAGCTAAAAGTGACATTTTTCATATTGGAAATGATATTGAAGTAACCATTGAAAAGTTTGTTAAAAAAGCAGGTGATTTTTTTAATTTTAAAGGTGATTATGTAATTGCTCCTACTTATCCAGGTTCAGTCTCAAGAAGATGCCCAGATTTAAATAAATCAAAAAAAGTTCTTGGTTTTAAAAATAATTATAAATGGGAAGATGCTTTATATTTAACATTGAATTGGTATAAAGAATATTTTAAAAATAACCCAGATAGAAAATATTTTAAAAAACCAGATAATTTATTTTATTCATAATGTATAACACTTCTAAAAGAATAGTTGACATATTATTATCTTCAACTGCTTTATTGCTTTTATTTCCTGTATTTTTAATTGTTATGCTAGTATTATTATTAACTGGAGAAAGAGAAGTTTTTTATTTACAAGAAAGAGTTGGCTTTAGGAATAAGTTATTTAAAATTATAAAGTTTGTAACAATGGTAAAAAATAGTCCAAAAATTGGGACTGGGAGTTTAACATTAAGAAATGATCCAAGAGTACTTCCTTTTGGAAAGATTTTAAGAAAAACAAAAATCAATGAACTTCCTCAAATTTTTAATGTTTTAATTGGTGATATGTCAATTGTTGGTCCAAGACCTCAAATGGAAGTTGATTTTGAAAAATTTTCATCAAATTGTAGAAAAAATATTTATAAATCCAAACCTGGAATTACTGGAATTGGTTCTATTTTTTTTAGAGATGAAGAAAAGTGGATTTCTAAACATAAAGGAAATAAACATATTTTTTATAAAGAAAAGATCGCTCCTTATAAAGCTAATCTAGAAATATGGTATTTAAATAATAAGTCTCATTTTGTTGATCTAAAATTAATTTTTATTACAGCTTGGGTAATATTTTTCCCTAGTTCAAATATATTAGGGCATTTTTTTAATAATTTACCAACTAAACCATCTTATTTTAACTAATTTTTTTAAATCCATTTCTGATTTTTATTAAAACATCTTTGATAAGAACCCATCCACTTATCAAAATGAATCCTGAAAAAGTAAAAAATAAAACGATTTGAGATCTTACTGGATATGATTTTTCTAAAGGCAAAGTAACTGGATCAATTATAGTAAATATAGGTGTGTTTTTTTGAACATCTATTGCGACTTTTTCCTTTGAGGAAGCAAGTTCATTATAAACTGAACTTGCAATATTATATTCTGTTTCTAATCTATTTAATTTATTTAAAAATAAATCGGATCGAATATTCTTATTTCTATCCTTGAAATTAGCTAAACTATCTTGAAGTATATAAAATGATTTCTTACTGGATTCTAATTGATCTAAAGTAAAACTATAAACGGATTTTATATTTTTTAATTTAAAGTTAATTATACTTTCTTGAAGAGTTTCTTCTGCTGACTTAGCAATTTCGGCAGATATTGAAGCAATTTCATCTTTTACAGTAAGTTTTATATATCCATCTTTTTCATTTACTTCTATACCAATTATATCATTTAAGTCTTTATGTAATGAATAATCTTCATAATTTAACATAATATAATTATTATCTTTTAAATTAGAATTAATAGAATTCTTATTAAAAAAGCCTGAAATAAAACTTAAAATATTAAAAGAAAAAAAAGTTTTTTTGGTTAAGAGATATTGTCTATAAGTTATTTTTTTATTTTTAAAAATAACTTCTTGATTAAGTATCTTATTTTTAAATGGCGCTGAATTTATTAAATTAGGATATAGACTTGTTGGTACATCTGAGGATAAATCATTATTTGATAGGTTTATCCCAGCAAGCCCAGCTAAATTAGAAATTGTAGGGTTTCCGTCAACTTTTTCATAGTGCGGGTAAAAAGTAGATGAAGCTTTATATATATTAGTTAATAATAAGCTATATATCACACCAAGTAAAAAAAATAAAAAAATAAATTTTCTAATTATTTTTCTTTCACTCCATAATTTTGATAATACATCAACTAAAGATATATAAGTATCACCAATTTCATTTTTTTTCATTATTAACTAATTTATTTAGAACATAATTTAAAATTCCACCATGTTTAAAATAATCTATTTCAATTTGTGAGTCAATTCTTAGTATACCTTTAACTTTTAAATCATTAAAGTAAATATCTACATTTTTTTTAACTTTTAATTTGTCTAATTTTATTTTAACTATTTCAGTTCCTTCAAGATTTAAACTCTTTTTTTGAATTATCTGAATCGGTAAAACACCCATACCTATTAGATTACTTCTGTGGATTCTTTCAAAGCTTTCAGCAATAACTGCTTTAATACCTAGCAGTTTTGTTCCTTTTGCTGCCCAATCTCTTGAAGAACCAGATCCATATTCTTTTCCACCAATAACAACAGTATCAATATTATTTTTTTTATATTTTTCAGAAGCTTTATAGATATTCATAACTTTATTTTCTGGATGATAAATAGTATATCCTCCTTCATCCTTTACTAGTTTATTTTTAATTCTAACATTTGCAAAAGTACCTCTAACCATTACTTCCTCATTTCCTCTTCTTGATCCATAAGAGTTAAATTGATTTATTTGTACATTTTTGTCTAATAAATATTTTCCGGCAGGATGTCCTTTTAGAAATTTTCCAGCAGGTGATATATGATCGGTAGTTATAGAATCTCCTAAATGAAGTAAAATTCGAGCCTTAATTGAAAAATCATTATTTTTTATTTTATTATCAAAAAAAGAAACTTTTCTAATATAAGTAGAATTTTTATTCCATCTATATAATGATGATTTATTGACTTTTAGATTTTTCCAATAATTATCGCCTTCGAAAATAAATGAATATGTTTTTTTAAATTGACTTTTAGTTAAAACTTTTGAAACTAAATTTTCAATTTCTTCATTGCTAGGCCAAATATCTTTTAAATAAACACTATTGTTGTTTTTATCTTTTCCTATTTCATCCTTTAAAACATTAATATTTATTTTTCCAATCAGTGAATAAATCACCACAAACATTGGTGACATTAAAAAATTCATTTTAATATTAGGATGTATTCTAGCCTCAAAATTTCTATTTCCTGATAAAACAGATGCTACTGTTAATTTTTCATTAATAACTTTATCTTGAACTTGACTTATCATGTCTCCTGAATTACCTATACAAGTTGTGCAACCATATCCAACAATATTGAAACCTAATAATTCAAGATATTTTAATAAGTCTGATTTTTCTAAATATTCTGTAACAACTCTTGATCCAGGAGCTAAAGATGTTTTAACCCATGGTTTTATATTCAAACCTAATTCCACAGCCTTTTTAGCTATTAATCCCGCCCCAATCATTACATTCGGATTTGATGTATTTGTACATGAAGTAATTGCAGCAAGAACTACAGAACCATCGGAAACTTTATCTTTTGATAATTTACCATTGAAATCATTAGTTATTATATTTTCTATAATACTCTTTGCTGATTTAATTTCTATTTTTTCTTGAGGTTTTTTTGGTCCAGAAATTGTTGGAATGACAGATGATAAATTAAAATTTATGGTGTCAGTGTATTCAATATTATTTGAATTTAAATTCCATAATAAATTTTCCTTAGCATATTTTTCAACCTTATTTATAAGTTTTTTAGGTCTATTAGATATTTTTAAATATTCTAAAGTCTTCTCATCTATAGGCCAATGAGTATCTGTACATCCAAATTCAGGTGACATATTTGATATTGTTGCTCTATCAGTAACTGAAAGATTTTTTACACCTTCACCAAAAATTTCAACAATTTTTCCAACTACTCCATACTTTCTAAGTTTTTCAGTTATAGATAACACTAAGTCTGTTGTAGTTACACCTTCGTTAAGCTTTCCGATTAATTTTAATCCTATTACTTCTGGTAATATCATAAAAATTGGTTGTCCTAACATAGCAGCTTCTGCTTCTATTCCTCCAACTCCCCATCCAAGAACACCAATACCATTCACCATTGGAGTATGAGAATCAGTTCCTACTAATGTATCAGGAAAAATATATCCGTTTTTTTGCATTACACATTCTGCTAAATATTCTAAATTAATTTGATGGCATATACCCATTCCAGGTGGAACAACATTAAAATTTTCAAAAGATTTTTGGGCCCATTTTAAAAGCTCATATCTTTCTTTGTTTTTTTGATACTCTATCTCTACATTTTTTTTAAGGCTATTATTAGTTCCGAAAAATTCAACATTTACAGAGTGATCAATAACTAGGTCAGTTTGAACCAATGGATTAATTAATTTTGGATTTTTTTTAACTTTAGAAAGTGAGTCTCTCATTGATGCTAAATCAACAACTGCAGGTACACCAGTAAAATCTTGCATTAAAACTCTTGATGGTGAATATGGTATATCCTTTTTACCCTTTGTTTTTTTCCAATTTAATATTGTTTGAATATGATTTTTAGTTATTGTAAAATTATCATAATTTCTAATAACATTCTCTAAAAGAATTCTTATTGAGAAAGGAAGCTTTAAAACATTAGAATAAATCTTTGATAATTTTTTTAAATCAAAATATTTATAAGAATTTGAATTGATTTTTAACTCCGAAACAATATTTAAGCAATCTTCGTACATTTGTTTAATTAACTAAAAATTTAATAGATTTGCAAATCTTATTAATTTTTCATTTATATAATAGTTAAATGGCCATTAAAATTACTGATGAGTGTATTAATTGTGGTGCTTGTGAACCTGAATGCCCTAACAATGCGATTTACGAAAGTGGTGTTGGTTGGAAGTTTTCTGATGGTACTTCACTTAAGTCAAAGGAAACATTAAATGGGGTGGATATAGATGCTGACATAGAAAATTCTCCTAAAGAAGATGAATTTTTTTATATTGTTACTGATAAATGTACAGAATGTAATGGTTTTCATGATGAACCACAATGCGCTGCAGTATGCCCTGTTGATTGTTGTATATCAGATGATCAAAATGTTGAATCAGAAGATGATCTATTGAAAAAAAAGAAATGGTTACACAAAGATTAATTTAAAATAAATTTGATAAATCATAAATTGATATTGTAAATATGTCAAAAGTTATAGGAATAATTGGAAATGGTTTTGTTGGTGAGGCTTTAGCCTTTGCTTTTTCATCTTCTAATAATGTAAAAATCTATGATATAGATAAAAGCAAATCAATTAATTCATTAGATGAAACTTTAGATACTGATTTTGTATTTGTTTGTTTACCTACACCTATGAATGATGATGGATCTCAAAACATTTCATTTATTAATAATTTCTTCAAAAATAATTCTGATAATAAAAAACCTATTTATATAATTAAGTCTACAATATTACCTGGAACTACAAAAAAATTATCTGAAAAATATCCTTCTTTGAAAATTGTTTTTTCTCCAGAATTTCTAACCCAAAGAAATGCAAAAATTGATATAATTACGCAGTCAAGAATAATTATTGGTTCAGATGATAATAAATTATCCAATGATGTTGAAAAACTTTTTAACAATAGATTTAAAAATAAAAATGTAATTAAAACAGATTCAATTACAGCAGAATATATTAAATACATGAATAATAACTTTTTTGCAACAAAGGTTAGTTTAATGAATGAGTTTTATAGATTTGCAAAAAAATTAGATGTAGATTGGGATGAAGCATTAAATGGTTTTGTTGCTGATCAAAGAATTGGAGATTCTCATCTAGATGTGCCTGGCCCTGATGGAAAATTAGGTTTTGGTGGTGCATGTTTTCCTAAAGACATTAATGCATTTATAAAATTTTCAAAAGAAAATAAAATAAATATGAACATTTTAGAAGCTGCTTGGAAAACTAATCTTGAAGTTAGGCCAAAAAATAAAAATTAATTTATTTTTAATGTATATCAGTATATCCAAAGATGTTGAAAAGTTATTGTTTGATAATAAATTAAATTATATATCTAAAGATTTAGACAGACCATGGGGTGGTTTTTACGTAATAAACGAAACCTTATCTAAAGATTTTTTTAATATTTTTTTTAAAACTTCTAATTTAAAAAAAGTAGATTTTAAATCTAAATTAAGCCCAAAAATATTAATAATAAATGCTAATAAGCGACTTTCATGGCAATATCATAATAGGAGATCTGAAATTTGGTCAGTAATAAAAGGTGATATTATGATTTCAAAGAGTGAAAATAATAATGAAGGAGATTTGATTAAATTAAAAACAAATGATCAAATAGAAATAGGAAACAAAATAAGACATAGAATCATTGGAACAGATGATTATGCATTAGTAGCAGAAATTTGGATTCATAATGACAAAAATAATCCGTCTGACGAAAATGATATAATTAGATTACAAGATGATTTTAATAGAAATTGATATTTTTCTTAACTAATTACTTAAATATATTAAATTGCAGTATTGTTTAACTAAATTTTATTAAAGTGGAAGATAATATAGGGAATGAAAATAATGAAATTTACTCTGATAGAGTAAGAGCTGGAAAAAGAACATATTTTTTTGATGTTAGATCAACAAGAGGGGGAGATTATTATGTTACTATAACTGAAAGTAAAAGAGTTTATAAAGATGAAGGGTTTTTTTATCAAAAACACAAAATTTTCTTATATAAAGAAGATTTTAATAAATTTTCTAAAGCTTTTGAAGGTACCATAAATCACATTAAAGAAAAATTATTACCTGATGTAGATTTTTCTGAATTTGATAGAGATGATTACTATAAGAAGAAGTCAGAAGAGGCTTCAAATGAAGAATAATATTCAATAATTATTTATAAT
>MDTG01041590.1_pt1 | contig 36588 bp, 35 predicted proteins | sample 811421 | NCBI WGS metagenome assembly MDTG01 (sample SAMN05326645, study PRJNA326480) | marine metagenome | isolation source: seawater | place: Pacific Ocean: South East | collected 2011
TCGTTTTCGGGGTGCAAATATACAAGCCTTTTTCTTTACCGCAACCCTTTTTTTAATCTTTTTTTAATTTTATTTTAATACAATCCTTTAAAGCTTTATTACTAACAAGTTAGAGTCTAATATTTTTTTGAATTATTTTTTAATCTTAAGCTTACTGATAAACAAGTAATATTGTCACTATTTAATTTGTTTACTGATAAGCAGCGCGTTAGGGATAGAACGGTATGTTTGAGCTCTTTTTTTTATACGTACCTATATTAAGTAGTAAATTAATCAATCCATAAAATGTATTGTAATAAATAGTAAAAACTGTACGCTAAAAAAAAGCGAGTAGTGATAGCCCGACCCTTTGGGTAACGCCAACATTATGCTATAGAAAGAAATTCCAGACTAAACCAAATCGAATTGTAAAATCACGATATGGTTGATTGGCTGCCGAATAATAATCTTTTGCAGTGAAGGCTGAATTAAAATGTTCGGCTTTTAAAAATATTCTAGTTTGTCTAATTTTTGCGTTGACAAAAAAGTCTAGCCTAGGGAATCCTCCGAACTCTTCTTGATTTTGAGTATAGAACTCGGCTAATAAAGGGTCATAACTATTCATATTATATGAACTGAAATAATTGAATATTATTCCAGTTTGCAAAAACATTGCTTTTTTGAATACTTGATTTGAATAATATAGTGTATTGCGGGTTACTATTTGAGGGACGTTTAAGACATTGGCGTTGTCTTGCACGTTTTGATATAACACTGTATTGTCTAAAGCGAAATTTTTATACCTGATTTCTTTTTGAAGTTTGAGTTTTAAATAGGTAATCGCATCGCTATTTTGGTATGGTTTAACATTGCCTTCTTCATTTTTTGAGAAATATACATAATCATTTATTGTATTTAGATCTACCGTTAGATTCGCATATTTTTTGGAGTCTATATTAAAGAGTAATTGCTGTGATTTAATATTATTAAATTGATTACTCCAATTATAATTTTTATAATCACTTTGAAAAAGCAATGTGTTAAAATTTGGAGCTATGGATGAGTGATTGATATTAGCTAATATTTTAAGGTCACTATTTAATTGATAAGATGCTGTCCCTGAAATGTAGTTTCCGTCAAAATCTCCTGTTACATTTAATCCTGCATTACCATTTAAATTAAAACCTTTGTACTGCTTATTATATTTTGCACCTACTGAGACTACATCTCCAATTAACCTATTAGTTATAGTTCCTGAATTTAGTGCTACAATTTTATCATACCCATAGTTATAGTTATTATGTGTTGCATTAAACTGAAGATTACCTAATGTAGCATTTTTGTAGTTTAATTGTAATTGGTTTGTAAATTGCTCTAGCTCTGTCCTATCCTTTAAGCTTGAAGTACGGAAGGCTTCTCCAAAATAATCGGTATTGGCTGCTGATTGATCGAATGTATAAATCTTATCCTCAAGTGTCATTACATGTGCTAATTGAAGACTGTTTGAACTTAAAGAATCCTTAGGTCTAATAAAATCGTAGCTATGATTTAAATAAAATCGTTTACCCAAAAGTAGATTTTCTGCATTTTCAAAATTTACTTCTAACACTCCTCTGTCGTCAAAATCAGGGTCTCCAGATTCAAAAAACGCAAGGTTGTCGTCTTTTAACCCTCCATTTTCTTGAGTTAGTAAATCCTGAGAGGTAAAATGTGTATTTAAAATATAACGCCTATTTTTTGTTTTATAACTTGCTGTCATCCTAAGATTTCCTGAGCTAGTTAATGAGTTTTGATATATACCTAAAGACCTAACGCCTTTATATCCAATTGATAAATTAAACTGTTTTGACGTATTGGTAGTAAAAAACGCATCTAATTGCTGTCCTTGGGTTAAGGCAGTTTTAAAATAAAGTTCTGTTAATGGTGTAGGCACATGATAATAATTGATGTCTTCTGCATCTAAGTAGTTAAAATGCTTTGCTTTTGCACCAAATCCTGGAATTAAATGGGTGTCGTTAAAATTATAAGTAAGACTATTATAAGTCTGACCAATATTAGCAAATGGCATTAAACCAAACTCATCACGTCTTAAGTAATTGTATTTATACTCTTTATTTATTGTTAAGGTTGTGTCTAAATATGTAGTATCTCTTAAATGATTAATAATCAAATAATCTGTAATAACAGCCTCTTTTTTTTGTGTTGATTTAGCACCTACACTACCTTTTTTAACACTGTCCTGAACGGTAACAACATTAGATTGGGCTGAAGATATCGCTTTATTTGAAGTCTTTTTTACTGGTCTTTGCGCATAAGCAAAAACAGTTATGATGAATAAAAGGAAAGAGAAAATTATTTTTTTCATTAAATGGTGACTATTTTAGACCTTTAATTAAAAGCTGAATCATTTATTTTTGCCAAAAATAGCAAATATCTTTATGGTTTTGTGGTTTCTGTTAAGAAAGGAACAAAATTGAAACAATATAACGTCAAACCTTCTTTTTTATTTAATGCTAAAATTAAAATATACCAATCACAAATTAGAGTGCGGAACTGATGAAGCTGGTCGTGGTTGCTTAGCTGGACCTGTTACTGCTGCTGCTGTAATTTTAAAATCTAATTTTAAGAATGAAATTTTGAACGACTCTAAACAAATTAGCGAAAAAAAAAGAGATTTATTAAGACCAATTATTGAAAACGAAGCATTGTGCTTTGGCTTTTATCACATCCATGAAGCTGAAATTGATAATATTAATATATTAAACGCTTCCATTTTAGCGATGCATAAGTCTATTGAAGCCATGAAAAAAACACCCGAGTTTATTATTGTGGATGGAAATAAATTTAAACCTTATAAAGATATTCCGTTTGAAACTATAATTAAAGGAGATGGTAAGTTTTTAACTATTGCTGCAGCGTCTGTTTTAGCCAAAACTTATCGAGATGAATACATGAATAAAATCCATGAAGAGTTTCCGATGTACAATTGGAAACAAAATAAAGGTTACCCAACTAAACAACACCGTGAAGCTATTAGAAAATACGGTCCTACTAAATACCACAGAAAATCTTTTAAGCTGTTACCAGAACAATTGAAATTAGAATTGTAACTTATTATATTTGCACAAACTCTCTACTTTTATGAAACATATATGGTGTTGTTTACTATTTATTTTTTTGATAATATCTTGTCAAAAATCTACTAACAAAAATACAATTGAAGATTATATTTTTAGTCAAGCAGATTATGTGTTAACCATTAACAATCTAGAAAACTTTAAAAGTAACATAACCAATAATCATTTTATAGACCAATTATCTAACACAAGGTCTTATAAAAACATTTGTGAAAAATTAGAATTATTAAACCAAATAAAAAGCAAACAAAAGGTTTACGTCAATCTGTTTAGAGATAAAAAGGATAGTTTACAATATAGTTTTGTTACTAAATTAAATGATACTGTTTTTAATCTTGATAGTTTAAAGATTAAACGAGAGCCTATAAAGTTAAAAGGGTTATCTGCTGAAAAAATCACAAATAAAAATCAAATAATTTATGTTTCGACAGTTGGAAACCTACTTATAGGAGCGAATAATGTTGATCATTTGCAACACTTAATAAATAGTAAACCTGACAAAAATTCGATTAAAAAAATAATAGCTACTCAAGATAAAGAGGCTTCGTTATCAGTATACACAAACACCAACATTGGCTTAAACAGCATATTTGTTAACAAAAACGTGTTGTCTAAAAACTTTACGGATTACTTGACGTTTGATACAGAAATAGGTCAAAATCAATTAATTTTAAACGGAATCACTAAAGCTTCTGACACGACAAACAAGTTGCTAAACGTGTTTAAAAACACTTTACCACAGGATAACCAGTTAGCACAAATAACACCTTCCAATAGTGATGGCTTTTTAAGTGTTACTTTTAATGATTATAAAAAATTTAGCCATAACTTAAACAAATTCAATAAGATTGACACTCTTAAATCTAAAACGACTCTTTTTGATAATATCGTAGAATTTGGTGAAATTTACAGTGACACAACTAGTGCTGTTGTATTAAACTCTATTGATATTATTAGTACTCAAGAAGCCTTACTTAGTGAAAAAGAAAAAGTTGAAGACTTTAGAGGTATTAGCATTTATAAATTTTCTAAACCTGGACTATTTAACGATTATTTAAAACCATTTGTTAATTTAGACAAGGCTGCTAACTACTTTATAATAAATCAGTTTTTAGTATTTGCATCTAATACAGAGACACTGGAAAATATAATTGTTAATTATCAAAATCAGACTACAATAAATGATCGCGATTATTACAAAGATTTAAAGAAAAACTTAAGTAATCAAGCATCTATACTTCAGGTTATAAATCCTATTAATCTAAGTCAAATAGTCAAAACTAACTTGAATACTAATTTTGATTTTAAATTTGACAACTACAAAACAACTGCTTTACAATTTATTTACGACATAGACTTTGCACACTTTAATGCCATTATTAAGCAAAGTAAACCATCGGTTTCAGACAACTCGGTTACTGAAATGTTTAATATTAAATTAGATAATGACATACTTACTAACCCTCAGTTTGTTAAAAACCATCGTACAAAACAAAAAGATATAATTGTACAGGACATAGCCAACACCTTATATCTAATATCTAATAGAGGTAAAATACTATGGAAAAAGCAATTAAAAGGAGCCATTTTAGGATCTGTTAATCAAATTGACATGTACAAAAATGGACGTTTACAATTAGTGTTTGCTACTGCTAATCGTGTTTATGTTTTAGATCATACTGGAGAGGATGTAAAACCGTTTCCGATGACCTTTAATGATGATATTACACAACCTCTTTCTGTTTTTGACTATGACAATAACAAAAAATACCGCTTGTTTATAACACAAGACAAAAATGTACTAGTTTATGATAGTCAAGGTAAAACGGTCAAAGGTTTCAACTTTAAAAAAGCAGAAGAAACTATAAACACACCACCTCAACATATTAGAATTGGCCGAAAAGATTACCTGCTTTTTAAAACAGACAACCAATTATACATTTTAGACAGACGTGGTAAAACCAGAGTGACTCCTAAAACAAAACTGAGTTATGCAAATCAAGCTATTTTTAATTATAACTCGGATTTTATAACAACAACTAAAGACGGTAAGTTAGCAACGATAGACCAAAAAGGAAAGGTTACAGTAAGTAATACAAACCTATCAGAAAACATAAATTTAAGCGCAACTACAAAAACATTAATTACACAAAGTGACAATACTTTAAATATAAAAGATCAAACCTTACAATTAGATTTTGGTAGCTATACGCCTGCAAAACTATTTTTAATTAACAATAAAATATACGTTTCCACTACCGATAAGCAAACTCAAAAAGTAATGTTATTTGATAGCAATGCAAAGCAGCAAGATAACTTTCCTGTTTACGGTACATCAGCTATAGATCTTGATAATATTGACAAGGATAATAATCTAGAGTTTGTGACAAAAGGTGAGAGCAACTCCGTGTTAGTTTACAAAATAAATTAAGTGACTGAATAAAAGGTTATTACAGCTAAAAAATTGGTGATTTATTTAAAATATTCAATTAAAACGTTAACTTTATGATACTTAAAACATTAAGTAAACATAAACTAAACACTACTTTATGAAAGCTGTAATTATATCCCTATGTACTTTATTTCTGTTAGCTAATTCTTGTAATAACAATAATAAAGCTGAAATCGATTTGTCTGAACAAAATACTTTAACCGAAAGACAGCTTTATACCATACATATTCAAAACACAGATCAAAGAAGCACATACACTGCAACTAACGACTCTATTGCAATTGGAGGAGGAGACCCTCTCCCACCTTGTCCAGACAGTTCCTTCACAGACTGTTGTCCTTCTGTTAAATACATAAGCTTTGACAAGGACACTAAAAACATAAAGATTATCTTATTGGACAACAAAGACAATCCAATTCAAACATTTACAGCTGATGATTTAACAACATTAGAAGATAGCACTCTTGTCTTTCCGGTAAATAAAATGAAATCGTCAATATGCGACGGAACAAACAAATTACAAGTTACCACTAACAATAAAAAGCCTTATAATGTTATGTTTAAAAAGTAAGATGAATGAAATATATCTTATCTTTTATATGCTTAATTTCACTTCAAGTTAGTTTATCACAACAGTCCAGCCAAGCTTTAGAAAAAACAATAAAAAAACTAAGTAATAAAGCTATCAATATTGCAACTAGCAACCAAGACTCAGCGTATTATTACTTTAAACAAAGTATTAAAGTTGCAGCAAGCAATAAGCATTGGAATTATGCAATGGATAGTTATTTTGAAATGTATAACACAGCGTTTTATCATAATAATTTTACCAAACGACAATCTACTTTATTCACTATTGACTCCTTATATAATAGTCAAAAAAATTACTTTAACACCTTAGAAAACAGTCTTAAATATAAAAACCATATTAACTTTTATTATGGTTTTTATTATTACCGCTTAAATAATTACGAAGCAGCTAAAAATCGTTTTCAAAAAATAATTGATAACACCGCAAACGCTGACAACTCCCAACTTTTAAAAAACAAAACGTTTCTTTCTGTAGCTTATAGTTATGTGGCTAAAATGAATACTGACGAAGGTAAATACGCCTTATCTAAAGCACTGTATGATAAAAATATCAGGTTTTTAAAAACAATAGATAGTACTAATAATGATTTGATATACTCAAACTATAATTTGCTAGCCGAAGTTTTAAAAAAAGAAAACAAGCATAAACAATCTAACAGCTATTTTCTTAAATTTTTAAACTACTACGATAATAAAGGTGGCTCAAACAATATTATGTCTTCGTGTTTTAATATTGCCAAAAATTACATTCAATTAAAAAAAATTGATAGTGCTAAGTTTTATCTAAAAAAAGCTAAACAGTATTTAGATATAAACCATATGTACAATGTAAATTATTATAAACTATACTCCGAAATATATGATAATGAAAACAACTATGAAAAAGCATTAAATGAATTAAATAAAGCGCTAGATTTTTACAAAAAAAAAGCTACTAGATCGTATAAAAACAACCAATATATAGCAATTACAAATTCTGATATAGGCGAGTTGCATCAAAAGTACGATGATCCAAATAAAGCTATAAACCATTATAATATAGCCATAAATTTATTTCAAAATGACTCTATTAAATCAAGCATTAATCAAATAAACTTATTAAAAACATTAAAGCTAAAAGCTATTACATTAAACAATCTTAATAATCCTATTGAAACTATCAACACAGTAAATTATGCTATTAGTATTCTAGACAAACTAAGACCAACCTTTAGGTATAATGATGACAAACTTTTTTTTATAGAAAATGCTTTTCCATTGTTTGAGTCAGGTATAGAGGCCTGTTTTGCTTTAGATAGCAAAAGCAATAATAACTCTTATATAGATCAAGCTTTTTTATATGCAGAAAAAAGTAAAAGCGTTTTACTTTTAGAAGCCTTATTAAGTAGTAAAGCTACCAGTTATGCAAATATCCCAAAAAACATAATTGAAGAAGGAGACGTTTTAAAATATAAAATTACCACTTTAGAAAAAAAACTAAACGTTAATAAAACTGAAACTTTAAAAGAAGAGTTAACCAACTTAAAACTAGAACATACTAATTATGTAAAACGTCTAGAGTCAAACTATAAAAATTACTTTAATTTAAAGTACAATTCAAAAGGGATTAGTTTAAAAAAAACACAACAACTATTATCTAAAAAAGATATGCTTATCTCCTATTTTTATGGTGAAAATGCGATCTATGCATTTGGAATAACTAAAAACACAAAACAACTTAAGAGAATAACATTGGATTATAATTTTAATGATTCAGTAAAATTAACATATAAAATGCTTAGCAATCCTAAATCCAATTTAGAGCTGTTAAGAAAAAATCTAGAAAGTTTACACGATAAGATAATAGCTCCTATTAATAAATTAAATCAAAATCTAATAATTGTAGCCGATGGATTGTTAAACTACATACCTTTTGCTGCTCTAATTGATAATAAATCCAATTATTTACTTGAAAAACATAATATAAGTTACATTAATTCTGCAACATTATTACAGCAATTACAAGCTAAAAAATCTAATAATGGAAAACTTTTAGCTTTCGCGCCAAGTTTTAACAACAGCAATTTACTAGCGTTACCTAATAACTTAAAGGAAGCAAAGGATTGTGCAGATTATTTTAAAGGTCAAGTATTAGGTCATGACAATGCTACCTTACAAAATTTTAATACTAAAAGTACTAATTATAGTATTTTACACTTGGCAACACATGCTGTTTTTAATGATGAAGCTCCGGAGTTTTCATTTTTAGCATTTACCACTAAAAATAGGCAAAGCGGTTATCTGTATACTAAAGACTTGTATAATTTAAAACTCAATGCCAATTTGGTTACCCTATCTGCTTGCGAGAGCGGAATAGGAGACTTAAAACGTGGTGAAGGATTATTAAGTTTAGCAAGAGGCTTTTACTTTAGTGGCGCACAAAGCATATCTAGTACACTTTGGAAAATTAACGATGCGTCTTCTGCTGCATTAATGTCAGATTTTTACAAAAACCTTTCAAACGGACAACCTAAAGACTTAGCACTACAACAAGCTAAGCTAACTTTTGTAAAACAAAATAAAGACAATGCCTTATCGCATCCATATTATTGGTCTGCATTTGTAATTTCTGGAAATACTGAGCCTTTAACCTCAACGCATTATTGGTTATGGATTATAGCGGGAATACTGCTAATAGTAATATTAGGTATATTATTAAAAAAGAAAAATAGTTAGTTTAAACTTTCAAGTAACGTTTTAGCTTCCTCCTTTTTGTAATTATAATTTGCAATTAAAGTTTCAAGATATTTAGTGGCTTCGGTTTTATTATGCTGTTTCAAATTAATTAAGGCCAAATACCATTTAGCTTCCGCTTTAAATTCAGCTTCATCTGCTTCTGTTTCTATTTTAAACAAATCTTTTGCTTTATCTAATTCGCCTAAACCTAAATACGAATTTGCTTTATAAAAATTAAAGTAAGGTTGTTTATTTTCTATTTTATTAAATTTTTGAATTGCTAAATTATAGTCTTCAGTTTCATAAGCTACAAAAGCTTCACGTTCAAGACTACTTGTATCTTCCCCTCTTGTAATAGTATAAACTGTATTTGGATAGTTTTTATAATTGGTAGCATATAAATCCTCATAATTTACACCAAAAAAAGCATCATAACCAAACCAACCAGCTGCTAAAAAAAAGACAATGGATGCAGCAATGCGCCAATTAAACCATGATTTGGCATTGTTTTGCTCAGTCTTTATCTTTTTTTCAAAACCCTGTAGTTTAGATTTTAAAGTATCGCTTTGTTCTGCCTTAATGACTTGCTTGATATTATTTTCAAATTCAAATTGCGCTTTAAATTCAGAATCGGTATTTAGCAAATCTTTAAATACTTGTTCTTGTTCTGAAGTTAATTTATCAGAAAAATATAGATATAAAAGTTGTTGTTTATCCATGTTATTTAGGGTTGCTATTAATACGTTGTTTTAAGGTTTTTAGGCATCTAGACTTAGCGCTTTTAATAACGTTTTCGCTATTATAATTACTATGTTTTAAAATGTCTTTAATGGTAAATCCTCTGTAATAAAACAAGGTAAGTAACTCTTGACATTGCTTACCTAAGTCTTTAAAGTGCTGTTTTAGTAGCTTTTGCTCTTGGGTTAACGCTTCATTTTCAACATCCAAGGTAGTTACTAAATCATCAGAATCCTTAACTAAGGATAAATCAAAATTAGAACTTACTTTTTTGTTGTTTTTTTTCATCTTATCAAAGATTAAATATTTACCAATACTAAATAAATAAGTAGAAATACTGCTTGTAAAGCTTTCAATTTTACCACTCATTACATTGTTATAAAACACGATATAAGCATCTTGGTAAATATCTATAATGTCATCGGTATCCAAATTATAACGTCTAGCAAAATTTATAAACTTGTCTCTGTTGTCTTCATACACTTGCTGAAGTGCTTGGTCTGAGCCCTGTTTTAAACTTTGAAGCGATATTTCTTCTTGGTTATTTGCCATTTAATACTTGGTTTGAAGGAAAGGTTAACACGTAAAAGTAAAATTAACTTTTTTTTAAAATAAAAAGCATCTTCTGTTAACCTTTTTAAAATCAAAACATTAATAAGCGTATTTATAAAACTTTAAAAAAATGAAAACACTGCTATTCACAACCATGATACTATTAACTTTTACTATTAGTGGACATGGACAAAACAAAACTGCTACTAAAGATTCTACTACTACTAACTCTAACAATTTTTTAGATAAAGGGACTCAAACTTTAACAAGCCTTTTTGGCGAAAACCTTGATGGTAACGCTAACGGAAAAGCAATAGGATATTTAGAGTTATTAGAAAAATCGGACTTACCTGAAAAACAAAAAACAGAGCTGAAAAATCAATATTACTTGTTATCTAAAGATTTGACACAAAAACAAAAAGACTCATTAGGACAAGCTATTGGAAGACAAATAAAGGAAGCTAAAAAAGACGAATAATTAATCCATTAAAAATAAAACAATGAAACTTTTAAAACCCTTACTAATAATATTAATGTGCTGCTTTGTAACGTCAAGTAATGCACAGATTTGGAAAAAACTAGCTAAAAAAGCAGAAAAAGCTGCCGAAAAAACTTTAGAAAAGAAAGTTGAACAAAAAACCGAACGCGAAACTGAAAAAGCTTTTGATTCTACATTTAATAATAGTAGTGATCCTAAAACCGCAACTAGTAATAATAAATCACCTTTTGGCACTAGTACATCTGCTGAAACTCCTGCAAACACTTACACATTTTCTCATAAATACGTCATGCAAATAGAAGATGGCAAACGCACAACAAACTTAGTCTACTATTTAACCAATGCTGGAAATTATTTTGGAACCAGTATTCCTGATAAAACAGGTAAGAATGATGTGATAAGCGTTATGGATATAGACAAAAAATCCATGTATATGTTTATGGACAATAAAGGCGACAAAACACTAATGTCTATGGGTTTAAACTTTGAGGACTCCACTGACGACGCTATTAATCAATCCGAAATAAGCATAATAGCTACAGGAAACACTAAAACAATATTAGGCTATACATGTGAAGCTTTTAAAGTTAAAGGACCAGAAATTGAAGGTACTGTTTGGATTACACAAAACGCAGGTATATCATTTGTAAAATCCATGTACAACCTTAAAAGCAAAAAAGGGAATAATCAATCTTGGATGAAAATGATAGATGGACTAACGCTAGAAATGGATATGGTTGACACCTCTAAACGCAAACCTAAAGCCATAAAAATGACATGTATTGCTTTGGACAAAACCACTATAACCATAAAGTCATCTGACTATAAAAAACTAATGTAAATTATTAATTATAAACCAACAATAAAATGAACATTTTTAAAACACTAAGTATTTTACCTTTAATTATTTTAAGCTTAAACTGCCAAGCTCAAGATGTTTTTCAAGCCAAAACCAAAGGGACATTTTTAACTAACGGAAGCATTTTAGTATACAATACAACCCGAAAAATTAATGATAATAAAGCCACTGCTTTTACAACTAATATTACTCCTAAAGCAGGTTATTTTATAGCAGATAATCTTGCTATTGGACTAGAGCTTTCCATAACTACCAATAAAGAAAAACAAGAAGATGAGTTTTTTGGAGATATAGAAACCACAACCAATGGTTTTGCAGTATTACCTTTTGCTAGATATTATTTAGACAATGGTCTTTTTGCCGAAGCTGTTGTTGGTTTCGGATCTCAAAAAACAACTACCGAAAGTAGTTTTACCGAACTCGAAACGTTAGAAACTAAAGCGTCATCCTTTGGATTTAGAGTTGGTGTTGGCTATTCTTTTTTACTAGGAGATCATGTCGCTATTGAACCTTCTATAAATTATTCTTGGGAAGACATAAACCCAGAAGATGCACCTTCAGAGTACAAAGAGAGTTTATCATCCATCTTTCTAGGCATTGGATTGTCTGCTTATTTTTAATTGATAATATCCCTTTAAACTGATTGATTGAGTTTTCATTATTTAATTTAGTTTAAAAGCCGAAACAAATGTTTCGGCTTTTTTTATTCTATGTGTTAACCTTTACTTACCAAAACCATTAATAAGTGTTATTAATCTTAAAACATATTTAATTATGGCAACAAAACAATTTACAGTTAACACTTACAAAATGGCTTTGGGTTATCAAAATTCTGCAACATGGAATGGTAAAAAAATTAAAATCCAAGGTTACATTACCTGTTATGACAAAGACCACAGATTTATTATGTACTTCTTACATGACTCAAGTCCTGTACCTGATCCAACTTATATTCCTGCCAACAAAGTTGGAGCCATATTTTTACCATTTAAAGACATGCCGATGTATGTTGATATGGTTAGAAATGAAAAACCAGTGTATGCTTACTTAAATTCTACTCACCCAGAATGGAATAGCATAAAAACCTCTAACGAGCCTGTTGGTGAAGAAGAAAGCTAGAATTAGTCAATTTAGTTAAAAAGCTGAAAAATATTTTTTTTCGGCTTTTTTTTATCTCTTACGTTAACCTTTTCATTTTTGATCTATTAATAGGAAAACAAAAACTATTAATCATTTAAACAAAAACACAATGAAACATTTATTATTAAAATCAAAATTTGTCCTATTAGCAATTATAGTTGCTTTTAACTTTTCATGTTCAACAGAAGATGGTGCAGATGGTCCTGCTGGTGCAGACGGTATTGATGGAATTAACGGAACAGATGGTATGGACGGAAATGCTAATGTACAAAGCATTACTCTTGATGCTTCAACCTTTGCAGGTAATTACACCTCTGTAGCAATTCCAGAAATAACACAAGACATATTAGACAATGGTGTCATACTTACTTATTTAAATAACAATCCTAATAATTGGGTAACTGTACCATGTCCATTTGATACTATTGCGTTTGACTTTTCTGTTCACGTAATACACTATCTTGGTGGTATTGATTTTGATTATGGTGACGCCTCAGGATCAAGCTATACTATAGCAGCAGGAGACTTATCCTCTTTAAGAGTTATTATAATTGAGTCTTCGTCTAGTGCAAGATTTACAACCAACAGTAAACAACAAACCTACAATCAATTAAGTCAAGCTGGAATTGACATTACTAACTATTATCAAGTATGTGATTATTATGGTATAGCTTATTAATTTTACATTATAACACAAAAACAACCGAAGCAAAGTCTTCGGTTTTTTTGTGTTGTATTTAGGCTATATTTAGTAACATTGTATTTTAAAACAAACACCATTTTTAATAATGATTAATCGTAACAAAGCCTCTATTTTAAAGTGTATTATTCACAAAGTAGGAAACAAACATAACGACACAAAAAATGCCTTTTCTGAAAAAGAACTTATTTTTGATGAAGCCAGTTATGAGTTAATGGTTCCTTTTTTACTAAGACCATTTACAAGCTTAGTCCAAAGTCACAGATTTAATCATCATGCCAATATCGAGCTAAATGAAATTAATGCTTACACTAAAGAAATTTTTGCAGATGACGAAACTTTTGTGGACGTCTCTAAAAATGTAGTTAAACATTTATATGAGCAATCAACCTCTGCACAAATTAAAACTGGAGACGTAATTGTTGCCTATTTTGATGGTATTGAACATAATGAAATGGTTGTGGACGCTATTGGAATTTTTAAAATAGAAAACAAAACCAACTTTTTTCAGACCTATTTAGAAGATAACAGTTACGACGTTTTAGTCCAAAAAGGGATCAATGCTAAAAAAGTAGATAAGGGCTGTTTAATTTTAAATACAGGAGATGCCGAAGGTAAAGTTGTGTTAACCGTAGACAACAATAATTATGATGCTGCGTATTGGATAGATAAGTTTTTAAACATAAAATATGCAGATGACTACAATAGTCATACACAAAACTATCTTGAGCTTTGTAAAGAATTTTCGACAGAAATAATTAAAACAACCTATGGAGCCCAAGAACATAACACCTTTTTAGCTAAAACTATTGACTTTTTTAAAGAAAATGAAATAGTAAATGTCGAGCGATTTAAAGACGAAGTGTTTGTGGAAGACAAACACATGGATTTATTTGAAAGCTATAAAAAAGATTTTGAATCCGAACAGAATGTGTTAATCAGAAATCAATTTGATGTCTCAGAAAAAGTTTTAAATAAAGAAAAGAAAAAAATTAAAACCGAAATTAAATTGGATACAAACATCCAAATTAAACTAGACATAGATGCTCCAGATGCAAGTGCAGAATACCTTGAACGTGGTTATGACGAAGAGAAAAAAATGCATTATTATAAAGTATTTTTTAACGTCGAAGCCTAAAACCAAACGCCATAAACATGTCTATTAAAACCTTGTCTATTATAATTCCTGCTTATAATGAAGAAAGCACTATCACACCAATACTGGACAAGATTAATAGTGTGACATTGCTATTTGGTATAAAAAAGCAAATTGTAATTATTGATGATTGCTCTACAGATCAAACAAAAAAAACCATTGAAACTTTTATTGCTAATAATCCTAATTTAGATATTAAGTTTTTTAAGCAAAAAGTAAATCTAGGTAAAGGTGCAGCACTCCATGAAGGCATTAAACAAGCAACTGGAGATTATATTATAATCCAAGACGCAGATTTAGAATATAACCCAAACGAGTATAACGTCCTATTAAAGCCAATCACAGACGGATTTGCGGACATCGTGTATGGTTCAAGATTTATGGGTAGTAATCCACATCGTGTATTGTTTTTTTGGCATACTATAGGAAATAAGTTTTTAACCTTTTTCTCTAATGCAGTAACCAATTTAAACCTTACAGACATGGAGACTTGCTATAAAATGTTTAAAAGCGAAATTATTAAATCTGTTAACCTCAAAGAAAAACGCTTTGGTTTTGAACCCGAAGTAACTGCTAAAATTTCTAGGATACCTTACATACGTATTTACGAAGTCGGTATTTCATATTATGGAAGAACCTATCAGGAAGGTAAAAAAATATCATGGAAAGACGGTTTTAGAGCCTTATATTGTATTACTAAATATGGGCTATTAAAAGGTAAATAGTGATGACAAAAAAATTAATCATTTTAATTTCTATTGCATTCACCTTACTATTCGCTTATTTTAGTGGGCCTTATAAATTAGGTGTCACGCCAGACTCTGTGTCCTATATTCAAATAGTAAAAAGTATTTTACTAGGTAATGGTATCGTAGACGAAAACGGAATACTAATTACGCATTGGCCTCCACTTTACCCATTATTAGTAGCATTAACGACCAAGCTATTTAATTGCAGTATACTTACTGGCGCCTTTATATTAAATGTAGGACTGCTTTCTACAATTTCATTAATTTTTTACAACCTTTTAACAACACTAAAAATTGACAAAAAAGTCATTCCTTTTATTGTTATTTTACTTTTAACCTCCTACACATCGCTAGTCTTTATTTACTTTTTAAGCGAAGGGTTATTTATGGTTTTACTACTATTAGTAACATTGCTTTTTATTAAATGGGTTAAAACTAACAGCTACAAATATCTTATTTGGGCTGGAGTAATATCTAGCGCGTTATTATTAACTAGATATGCAGGTTTTGGATATATTGTTGGTTTTGGGTTTTATATTTCAATATTCCATAAATCTAAAATTAAACCAAGATTAAAAGCGGTTTTAATTTATACAATCTCTTCGTTAAGTCTATTTATTCTCTGGCTTATTTACTGCTACTATTTTAACAATTCTAACACCATAAGAAATATCGATTTCTTTGGTTTCAGATTTAGAAGATTATTATCATTAACCAAAACAATAATTTACTGGTTTTTATATAATGGCTATATAGCAACAATCATTTTAAGCTTCATGGTTATTAGTTTTTTTAAATTTAAAACAATACAAAAAATAATAATAGCACAAGTTAAATCCTGTACACCTATCATCTTATTATTGGTAACTTTATTGTGTTCTTATACAGTATTTATAGTACTTTCTATTTCTTTTTTTGATGAAAACGTGCCTGTTAATACCAGAATATTCTTTCCATTTTATTTTATCATATTAACACTAGTCGTTTTAATTTTAAACCCAATTCTAAAACCGAAACAATATCAACCAATAACCATAGTCTTTTTTATAATACTATTACTATCCAATATTTTAAATACCTACCAATTAAGAGTCAACCATTATCAAAACGGTACGCAGTATAGTGCAGAAGTATGGAAAAACTCCCAATCTATTAACTACATAAAGTCCAAAGACACATTAAATCTTTATACCAATGCACACGATATCATGCGTTTTTATAAAAATGTAAATAACCATAAACTTCCATTTGTAAATACAAAAACTTACGATAGTGCTTTACAAAAAATGACCCAAGACATCAAACAAGGTAAAGCTCAAATCTTGTTTTTTGATAATATAAATCGACGCTATTTTATATCTAAACCGGATTTATTAACCCATTTTAAAGATTTTAAAATTCACTATTTTAAAGATGGTATGCTAATTAAAAACTGATAGACCATTTTTATATGTAAATACTTTTAATTAAATTGATTGCTAATTAAGCTAATAATCAATAACTAACCGTTTTTACATGAAATCCCTTTTATACCTAACGTTTATTTTAAGTTCATTTTTTGCTAACGCACAATATCACACTGCCAAAATACTAATGACAGACGGAACCGTTAAAGAAGGCTTAGCTAGACTACCTTCTAATAAAATGTTGGATGGTAAAGTAGAATATAAATCTAGTGCTAAAGCAAAAGTTTTAAAAATTGACGAAGACACTATTTCTCAAATTTTATATACAGCTAAAAACGGAAATAAATTTTTGTTTGTCAGAAACACTGTTGTCCATTTATTTAAATCCTTTGGAAAAGAAATAGTATCCGAAAAAAAGAATAAACATTGGATGTTATTAATATATGCCAATGATGCTATTAAAGGATACTCGCTTGCACAACGCTATAAGTTGGATAAAAAAGGAATCATGAAATCCATAACTGGTGCACACTCTATTTGGGAATTTGTTTACTTTTTATACCAACGTCCAACAGAGGACAAAGCCTATATAGTAAGTGGTAAAGGGTTTACTAATGGTCAAGTAAAAAAAGCAATGGGTATTTATTTTAAAGATTATCCTGCGCTTGTAAAACGCATACAAAACAAAGAGTGGAAACACTTTAGTTTAACAGAGATTGCAGAGGCTTACCTAGCCTATGTTAAAGACTAAATTTATATAAAGTTAGCTTCAAACATAGCACTAAAATGCTTTAATATTTTAGATTTCACTTCTGCTTCATCTACAGACTTAACACCCAATTCTACTTGCATGGAAGTTACTGCTTTACCTTTAATTCCGCATGGAATAATATTATCAAAGTAACCTAAATTAGCATTGACATTAAGTGCAAAACCATGCATTGTAACCCAACGACTAGCTCTAACTCCCATTGCACAAATTTTACGCGCAAAAGGGGTTCCTACATCTAACCAAACACCTGTTTCTCCTTCACTACGTGTTGCTTTTAAACCATATTCATCTAAAGTTAAAATAATAACTTCTTCTAAAAAACGCAAATATTTATGGATGTCAGTAAAAAAATTATCTAAATCCAGAATAGGATAACCAACTAATTGTCCAGGACCATGGTACGTAATATCTCCTCCTCTATTAATTTTATAAAACGATGCACCTTTCTCTTTTAATTGATCTTCGTTTAACAATAAATTAGACATATCACCACTTTTACCTAAAGTATAAACGTGTGGATGCTCAACAAATAAAAAGTAATTATTGGTTTCAAGACCAGCAGCTTCCCTTCTATTTTTAATTTTTGTATCTAAAATACCTTTAAATAATACTTCTTGATAATCCCAAGTCTCTTTAAAGTCTTTAGTACCTAAATCTTGTATTTGTACGTTCTTATTCATGGTAAAGTTTAATGTTGCAAAGATACAATTTATCTTGCCTATTCCCTATAAAAGAAAAGATTTGGCAGTATTTAACAAACCGTAATTTCTTAAATTTAATATCAAAACCGCAAATCAAATCCTTATATTTGCGTCTTAAATTTATTACAATAATACTATGTCACAATTATCTGAGCTAGAGCTCGTACGTAGAGAAAAACTTGCAAAATTACGCGAGTTAGGTATCAACCCTTATCCAGCAGATTTATATCCTGTTTCTAACAATTCTAAACAAATAAAACAGGAATTTAAGGAAGGCAAACAGGTTGTTATTGCTGGTCGTTTGATGTCTAGACGTATTCAAGGTAATGCTAGTTTTGCAGAGCTACAAGATAGTGAAGGTCGTATTCAGGTCTATTTTAACAGAGATGAAATCTGTACAGGTGAGGACAAAACAAAATACAACACTGTTTATAAAAAACTTTTAGATATTGGAGATTTTATTGGTGTAGAAGGTGAGCTTTTTACCACTAAAGTTGGCGAAAAAACAGTAATGGTTAAAAACTTTACAGTTTTAAGTAAAGCTTTAAAACCCTTACCGCTGCCTAAAACAGATGCCGAAGGTAATACATTTGATGCTTTTACAGATCCTGAACAACGTTATAGACAACGTTACGCTGACTTAGTTGTTAACCCTAAAGTAAAAGAAGTTTTTGTAAAACGTACTAAGTTATTTAACGCGATGCGTGACTTCTTTAATTCGTCTGGATATTTTGAAGTAGAAACACCAATATTACAACCTATTCCAGGTGGTGCTGCTGCACGTCCTTTTATTACACACCATAACAGTTTAGACATACCATTATATATGCGTATTGCTAACGAGCTGTATTTAAAACGTCTAATCGTTGGTGGTTTTGAAGGGGTTTATGAGTTTTCAAAAAATTTCCGTAACGAAGGAATGGATCGTACACATAATCCAGAATTTACAGCAATGGAAATTTATGTAGCTTATAAAGACTACAATTGGATGATGGATTTCTGCGAACAATTACTAGAGCATTGCGCAATAGCTGTAAACGGAACATCTGAAGCTACATTTGGTGAACATAAAATAGATTTTAAAGCGCCTTATGCTAGAGTCACTATGGCAGATTCTATTAAACACTTTACAGGTTTTGATATTAATGGTAAAACAGAAGATCAAATACGTACTGCTGCCAAAGACATGGGTATTAGCGTAGATGCAACCATGGGTAAAGGTAAATTAATAGACGAAATTTTTGGAGAAAAATGTGAAGGTAACTACATACAACCAACCTTTATTACAGACTATCCAAAAGAAATGAGTCCTTTATGTAAAGAGCATAGAGATAATCCAGAATTAACAGAACGTTTTGAGTTAATGGTTTGTGGTAAAGAAATAGCAAATGCATATTCAGAGCTAAATGATCCAATTGACCAACGCGAGCGTTTTGAGCACCAATTAAAATTAGCTCAAAAAGGAGATGATGAAGCTACCGAGTTTATAGATGAAGACTTTTTACGTGCATTAGAGTACGGAATGCCTCCAACATCAGGAATGGGAATTGGTATGGATAGATTAATTATGTTTTTAACCAATAATAAATCAATACAAGAAGTCCTGTTTTTTCCACAAATGAGACCTGAGAAAAAAGCAGTTCCAATGACAGAGGACGAAAAAGCACTATTCGCATTAGTAAAAGCAAGTAGCCCAATAGACCTTAATACACTTAAAGAACAATCTGGTTTAAGTAACAAAAAATGGGACAAAACTATTAAAGGATTAACCAAATTAGGTGTCGCTAAAGTCAATAAAACAGACGATGGATTATTTGTTGAAACTATATAAATACAGCGTTACAAAACGCAACATTTAAATATATAAAAAGGAATTACATACGTGTAATTCCTTTTTTTTATTCCCAACATTTAAACTTACAGACATTATAATTCATTCATTTTCTTTATTTTCACAATTCAAAACCACTAACAATGAATAAACTAACCACATTAGTACTAACACTATTACTTTGCTTTTCCTGTAGTAAAAATGAAGATGTTGACACCATAGATATACCAGTAACGACTACACCACGACCTATTGCACAATTATTACCTAACCTGTCACAACTTAATCTTTTTGAAGGACCACTTAAAGATTTAACACCATCTCCTTATAGTTTTACATACACTTTAAACACACCACTTTTTACGGATTATGCACATAAAGCACGTTTTATTGTATTGCCTGAAGGCGAAACATTAGCAGCTGTAGGTAATGGAATGCCAGAGTTTCCAGACAACTCGATAATAGTTAAGTCTTTTTATTACAATTTAGATGAAAATGATTTAAGCCAAGGCAGAAAAATTATCGAAACCAGGTTACTAATAAAACAAAACGGAACATGGATTGCTGGTGATTACCACTGGAACGAAGCACAAACCGAAGCAGTTTTAGAAAACAATGCTGCAACAGTACCTGTTTCTTTTATTGATAAAAATGGGACAACTGTAGCTGTAAATTATCAAATTCCATCAAACTTAGATTGTGTAACCTGCCATTCAAACAATGACCAAGTAAAACCATTAGGACCCAAATTACGCTCCATTAATTACAATAATCAACTACAAAACCTAATAAACAACAATCAAATTACTGGCATATCAGATATTTCCACAATAACAACTTTACCAAATTGGGAAGATGATGCCACCTACTCTTTACAAGATCGTGCTAGAGCATATTTAGATGTTAATTGTGCCTCTTGTCACCAACCAGGAGGTTATTGCGATGTACAAACCACTTTAGATTTTAGATATGAAACCCTTTTTGAAAACACATCTATTTTAGAAAAAAAAGGTGAAATAAATTCTAGAATGGTCAACTATCAAGAGTTGTTTAGCATGCCATTATTGGGCACTACCTTTGTCCATACAGAAGGTTATTTCTTGATTAAATCCTATTTAAACACATTGTAATTAACTGTCCACGAATCTTTTTAAACTGTTAATTAAAGATTAAAAAAACTAAGGCGTTTAAACCATTCTCAAATTTGCACGTCTTAGTAGTATAACAATTTAAAAAACAAAAAAGATGAAAAGATTAGTAATACTAGCATTAGCTTTAATAACATTTCAAGCAAATGCACAAGACAACAAAAAAGAAAAGCGTCAAGAAAATAAAAAAGAACGTTTGGAGCAACGCCAAAACTTAGATCCTCAGGATATGGCACAGTTACAAACAAAAAAAATGACGTTACATTTAGATTTAACAGAAGCCCAACAACAAAAAGTGATGGCTTTAAATTTAGAAAGTGCTAAAAAACGTAAAGAAAAATTTGATAAGCGCTTAGCCGAAAAAGATAATAAAGAGCGTGTAAAACCTACTAAAGAAGAAAAGTTAGCGCGCATGAATGCTAAATTAGATGCACAAATTGAAGCTAAGAAAAAAATGAAAACAATCCTTACTGCTGAGCAATACACTAAGTGGGAAAAATCTTTATCAAAAAGAGAACATGGACGTAAGCACATGAAAAAGGGTTCAAAAAACAAAAAAGATCATAAAAAAGAGGATAAATCTGACAATTAAATCTATTATTTAGTATCAAACATTTACTTTTAAAGGTAAAAAAGCACTGATTGTCTATTCAGTGCTTTTTTATTTGTAATTATTAATCAAATAGTGTTACTTTGAGAGTATAATTAATTAACACTTACACAATGAAAAAAATAATTACACTTTGTCTTTTCGTTTTTGGTTTAACACTAGCAACAACAACTGCTAATGCACAACAAAAATTTAGTGCAGAAATAAATAATGCAGCACAAGCAAAAACTGCAGAAATTGGAAGACTTGTTAAAGCTTATGAGCCAACTCAGGAATTAATGTTTGTTGCTTATCAAGAATTTTACTCAAAATCGGAAACATTAAACAACTCGTTTGAAGTTGGTACAAGTGAATATAATACGTTTAGTAAAAAAATTAACGAGCGTTTATCTCTTCAACTTAAAGAAATTTTAAATGACGAACAGTATACTAAATTTTTAGAGTTGTCTAACTAATAAAACAACAGAGTAGTAATACACTTATATAAAAAAAGCCGATTATTAACTAATCGGCTTTTTTATGTTTTATAGTTATTGTTTAATGCTGTTAACTAAATACTGCTTTACATGCTGCAATAGTTTTATCTAAATCTTCATAAGATAAAGCATCATTTAAAAACCAACTTTCAAAAGCACTTGGTGCCAAATAAATACCTTGGTTAAGCATGCCATGAAAAAAGGTTTTAAACGTGTCGTTATTTCCTTTAGCAGATGTTTCAAAATCTACAACCTCATCTTCACAAAAGTGAACAGATATCATAGAGCCAACTCTGTTTATTGTATGAGTAATGTTTAATTCTGTTAAAACGGTTGCAATACCTTTATGTAAATAGGCTGTTTTTTTTGCTAAACTTTCAAAAACATCACCAGAATTTAACTCGTTTAACATAGCTAATCCTGCTGCCATAGCTAATGGATTACCACTTAATGTTCCGGCTTGATACACTGGACCTAAAGGTGCTAAATGATTCATTATTTCAGCTCTAGCTGCAAAAGCACCAACAGGCAATCCTCCACCTATCACTTTACCAAAACATACAATATCTGCTTTAATACCTAGTAATTCTTGTGCACCACCTTTGGCTAATCTAAAGCCAGTCATAACTTCGTCAAAAACTAAAAGTATGTTATTAGCATCACAAAGGTCACGTAAACCTTCTAAAAACCCAGCTTTTGGAGGAATACAACCCATATTTCCAGCAACAGGCTCGATAATTATACAAGCTATTTCGTTTTTATTAGCATTAATTAAAGCTTCGACATTAGCCAAATCATTATACTTTGCTAATAATGTATCTTTTGCTGTACCTTGGGTAACTCCAGGACTATTAGGTGATCCAAAAGTTACTGCTCCACTTCCTGCTTGAATTAAAAATGAGTCTGAATGACCATGATAACAACCAGCAAATTTGATTATTTTGTCTTTGTTTGTATATCCTCTAGCCAATCTAACAGCACTCATGCAGGCTTCTGTCCCAGAATTAACAAAACGTATTTTGTCAATATTTGGTACCATTGACACAGCTAACTCTGCAATTTGAGTTTCAATTTGAGTTGGCATTCCAAAGGATGTTCCTTTTTTTGCTTTATCAATAACTGCATCTACCACTGGTTTGTGTGCATGACCTAAAATCATTGGTCCCCAAGATGCGATGTAATCTATTAATTTGTTATCATCTTCATCATATAAATAAGCACCTTTAGCTTCTTTAACAAAAATAGGTGTTCCACCTACTGCTTTAAATGCTCTTACAGGTGAGTTTACTCCTCCTGGTATTACTTGCTCTGCTTCTGCAAACAAAGCACTACTACGTTTATAAATCATAGACTTTAAAAATCTTTTGGAATTGGTTTTACAAATAACACTTGACCTACAAATAGGTTATCGCCTTCTAAACTATTTAAAGACTTAATAGTATCTATAGTTAGGTTATATTTTTTTGATATCGAATATAATGTATCGCCTTTCACAACAGTATGCTTGTCGTTTGCTACATTTTGCTTACCTAAAACTACAGCATCAAAACGATATAATTGATAACGCTCTATTAGGCTTATTAATTTATCTGGATATTTTCTGTCTGTAGCATAACCTGCTGCTCTAAGCTCTCTGGCCCAACCTTTATAGTCATCTTTTTCTAGCGTAAATAGTTTTGAATAGCGTTTACGTTCTGTCAAAAATAGTGAGTGATCTCTAAACGAGTATTTAGAGTTTTTGTACTTACGAAAACACTCTTGAGAGGCATCATCATCATGATAAATTTTTGCACCTGTCCACTCATGACATTTAATTCCAAAGTGGTTATTAGCTTCTACAGACAAACGACCTTGTCCAGAAGCAGACTCTAATATTCCTTGTGCTAAAGTAATACTTGCAGGTATATTATAATTACGCATTTCATCTTGAGCTATATCACTATAAATTGCAATATATTCGTCCGTTTTACTAGCATACACTTCAGGTGTTTCTTTTATTGGAGTGTCTACTACAATAACATCTTCCTTGGTGTCTTTTTTAGCATCCTTTTTATTTCGTACAACCCTAACTGTTTTTTGTCTACCTTTTTTTGTAGTCACTTTTTTTGAAGAGCCACAACTTACAATTAATAAAGTAAGACAAAGCATGGTAATTATTTTTTTCATCAATTATAAAATTAACTGTTGTTGTTTTTGTTTTAATCTTTTATTCATACCTACAATACCTTGCAAACCTCCAGTATGAATCACTAATATTTCAGAATTTGGCTTAAAATAATCACGTTTAATTAAATCGTAAATACCAAACATCATTTTTCCTGTGTAAACAGGGTCTAATGCAATATTATTTTGCTTTTTAAAGCTATTAATAAACGTTACTAATTCTGCATTTATTTTAGCATAACCACCAAAATGGTAATCTGTCATTAATTGCCAATTATCTTGTTTTGCAAATTTACTAATATCTTCTTTTAAAAAGTCACCTTTTAAAGCTGAAAAACCTAAAACTTTTTGTGCTGTGTTTGAATTATTAATCAAGCCTGATAAGGTACCTCCTGTTCCTACGGAAGCACATATGTAATTAAATTTACGGTCAGTTTCCGTCAAAATTTCTTCGCATCCTTTAACAGCCAAATCATTGGTTCCGCCTTCAGGAATTAAATAAAAGTCACCAAATTCTTTTTTAATTTTTTCGTAAAAGGACTGTGTTCCTTTTAGTCTAAATGCTTCACGACTTATAAATTTAAATTGCATACCACAAGACTGTGCAAACTTTAACGTTGGACTATCCAAGACCTTGTCGTTAAGCTCTTCACCTCTGATAATTCCAATTGTTTTTAAACCATAAACACGTCCAGCTTCTGCTACTGCAGCAATATGATTAGAAAATGCACCACCAAAAGTCAGTAATGTATCCTGATTAAGCGTTTCCGCGAAAGCGATATTATATTTTAACTTTCTATATTTATTACCAGATATAATTGGATGAATTAAATCCTCTCGCTTTATATATAAAGAAACAGAACTTTTAAATGGAAGTTCTATTTTTTGATTAACACTAAGTTCTGGTTTAAATTTCATGCTTGCTAAGATACTTTAAAAATTGCCAAAAACGTCTAGTTTTTAGATACTCAAGATTTAGGTCGTTACAATAGGCTTCTCTTTCAAAGCTTATATTTTTGTAAGCTAAATACCAATTTTTGTGTTGGATATACCTAAAAACAAACTCTAAACCATACCAGATATAAAACGGTAATATTAATAACTCTAATTGCTGTTTTAAGTGAATTTTTTCGTGATTGACCAAGGTCTCACTCTGTTTTAAAACTTTAGATTTTAAAAATATAAACGGAAAACAGTCATACCTGTATAACCTTTAGGTACTAAATATTTAGATACTATTATCATGATTACTGTCTTTCAAAATATATTCCAATTTACGTTATCTTTGTGATATGAAGAAGATAATTCCAGTTGAAGAAGGCGATTTTTACCTTACACCTGAAGGTTACCGCTGTTTTACAGAACAATACCATTTAAAACGTGGGTACTGCTGCCAAAGTGGTTGTAGACATTGTCCTTACGGATTTGACGCCAAAACTAACGCAATTAAAAACAAGTAAAGTAACTAACTACTATGACATTTAAAGAGCAAATATTACAAGGAATTCCTGATAATTTACCCAAAGCAAAACCTTTTGATCCCTCCATAAATCACGCACCTAAACGAAAAGCAATATTAAGTACTGAGGAGACAAAATTAGCTTTACGAAATGCCTTGCGTTATTTTGACAAAAAACATCACGAAACACTATTACCTGAGTTTAAAGCAGAACTAGATACTTATGGTCGTATTTATATGTATAGATTTAGACCAGACTATAAGATGTATGCTAGACCAATATCTGAATATCCTGCACAATCCAAACAAGCTGCTGCTATAATGTTAATGATTCAAAATAATTTGGATTATGCAGTTGCACAACATCCACATGAGTTAATTACTTATGGTGGTAATGGTGGTGTATTTTCCAATTGGGCACAATATTGCTTAACCATGAAATATTTGGCAGAGATGAATGATGAGCAAACTTTAGTCATGTACTCTGGTCATCCAATGGGATTATTTCCTAGCCACAAAGAAGCACCAAGAGTAGTCGTTACTAACGGGATGATGATACCTAACTACTCCAAACCAGATGATTGGGAAAAATTTAATGCTTTAGGTGTTACGCAATATGGTCAAATGACTGCTGGAAGTTATATGTACATTGGTCCACAAGGTATTGTGCATGGTACCACTATTACAGTTTTAAACGGATTTAGAAAAATTAAAAAAGAGCCTAAAGGTAATTTATTTGTAACCTCAGGACTTGGCGGAATGTCTGGCGCACAACCCAAAGCGGGTAACATTGCTGGCTGCATTACTGTTTGTGCAGAAGTCAATCCAAAAATTACACAAGTACGTTTAGATCAAGGTTGGATTGATGAGAAGATTACAGATTTAGACCAATTAGTCTCTCGTGTTAATAAGGCTAAAGCCGAAAAAGAAACCATTTCTATTGCTTATTTAGGAAATATTGTAGAGGTCTGGGAAAAATTTTATGAAGCCAATATACATATTGATTTAGGTAGTGATCAAACTTCATTACACAACCCTTGGGCTGGAGGTTACTATCCTGTAGGTATTACTTTTGACGAAGCTAATATTATGATGGCCAATCAACCTGAGTTATTTAAAGAAAAAGTACAAGAAACATTGCGTCGTCATGCTGACGCAATAAATAAACACACCGCAAAAGGCACTTACTTTTTTGACTACGGAAATGCCTTTTTACTAGAAGCATCAAGAGCAGGAGCAGATATTATGGCTAAAAACGGTATTGATTTTAAATACCCTAGTTATGTACAAGATATTATGGGTCCTATGTGCTTTGATTATGGTTTTGGCCCATTTAGATGGGTTTGCGCATCAGGTAATCCTGAAGATTTAGCAAAAACGGATGCTATAGCTTGTCAAGTTTTAGAAGACATAAAGCAACATTCGCCAGAACAAATACAACAGCAAATGGCTGATAACATCCAATGGATAAAAGGTGCACAACAAAACAAACTTGTTGTAGGGTCGCAAGCAAGAATATTATATGCAGATGCAGAAGGTCGCATGAAAATCGCTGAAGCGTTTAATCAAGCTATAGCAAAAGGCGAAATTGATACCGTTATATTAGGTCGTGATCACCATGATGTTTCTGGTACAGATAGTCCTTATCGCGAAACCTCTAATATTTATGATGGATCACGCTTTACAGCAGATATGGCTATCCAAAATGTTATTGGAGACAGTTTTAGAGGTGCCACTTGGGTAAGCATCCACAATGGTGGTGGTGTTGGTTGGGGTGAAGTTATAAATGGTGGATTTGGTATGGTTCTTGATGGTAGTAAAGAAGCATCAAAAAGATTAAAACAAATGTTGTTCTGGGATGTAAATAACGGAATATCAAGACGAAGTTGGGCTAGAAACGAAGAAGCTATTTTTGCTATTAAACGCGCTATGGCGTCTGAGCCAAACCTAAAAGTAACTTTACCTAATCTTGTTGATGATGCTTTATTAAATTAAGTTAAACTATAAATATTATCGCCATGAACAAAACATTACAAATTTTACCAGCATTGCTATTACTTATAGCATTTACTTCATGTAGCTCAGTAAAAGTAGCAGCAGATTATGATAAAGCTGTAGATTTTAACAACTACAAAACTTTTGCTTTTTTTAAATCAGGAATTGATAAAGCCGAAATTAATGATATTGACAAACGTCGCATCCTTAGAGCTATTGAGTCTGAGTTACTAGCTAAAGGGTATACTAAATCTCAAAATCCTGACTTATTAGTTAGTATTTTTACTAAATCCAATCAACGTGTTGATGTTTACAACAACAATTGGGGAGTTGGTGCTTGGGGTTGGGGTGGACCTCGTTGGGGATGGGGTTGGAATATGCAACCTACAGTCTCTACTACTACTCAAGGTATTTTGTATGTTGACTTAATTGACGCTAATAAAAAAGAATTAGTTTGGCAAGGTCAAGGTACTGGATACTTATCTAAAAATGTAGATAAAAAAGAGGAACGTATTAAAGAGTTTGTAACTAAGATTATGGAAAAATACCCTCCAGGAATGGAAAAATAATAATAGTTTAAAATATAAAATAGCGACTACTTTAAATAAGTAGTCGCTTTTTTTTGGGCTATAATTTAATATTAGCTTTTTTGTGAATTCTGATTATCTCATTGGATAATTCCAAATAGGGTTTGGTAACCCATCCCTTTTTTGATAATTGTCTATGAAGCGTAATAAACTTAAAATAATTTGAATAAGTCAATGCTGGATCAAAACTAATAAAAGCAAAATCTTTTGCATTTAAGGTTTCAATAAACTGAGCGTTATCGGTTATTTTAATAATATTCTTTCCATATTTTAAACCACTGTCAGATAACACTAATTTATTATAAGTTTTTCCTTGTAAAACTTCATCAATAATTTCTTGTTGATTAGTATAAACTCTATAACCTAACGCGAACATCTCATCAACAGGTGGTGGAGGTGGTGGCGGAAACATTAAAAATGAATCTGAATCGTCTTTACTGAGTTTGGCTATACTATCGTTATAGCGCTTATTTTTAGCTTCTTCTTTTTTAGTAAGCACCTTTTTTATTTCTTCTAAATGAAAGAAGGACTGATGATTCCTAACAGAAAAACCAGATACTATATCTTTATCTTTTATGGTATTAGTTTTAAAAACTAAATTGTAAAAATTGGCAGAAGCTAATTCGGTTTTAATTTTATCTACAATAGTGTATTTAACAGATTGATCAATGTATAAGAATATTTTGACTTGATGTTTTTGCATTTCTTCTAATTGACTTCTATTATACGATAAGGTTTTAGCTAAATCAGATAATGCAATCGCTTCATCTTCTAAATAAATGGATTCATGTTTATCTACATAAAGACTATAGATTGGTGTAATACTAGTTTTAGATATGCTAATTACATCTTCGCCTTTAGGCAACTGTATGGATTGTATTTGTGCGTTTAAGCCAAACACACTAAATAACATTATACTAATTGTTATTTTTAACTTCATAATAAACTTACTACAATTTATAAATAAATGGATAGGTTGTATTTAATACTTTATCAAATACTAATGACATTTAAATTAAAGATTACAACAAATAAGGTTTAGCATGACCATTATCTACCAACCACTGATTTAGTTCTAATCCATCTTCTAATATAATATTAGCTAAATAACGTCCATATTTACCTTGCTTATCTTTATAGGATCGAATAGTAACTTCTTTATCCAATATCATACTCCTAACAATATCTCTAACCTTCCTCCCTTCTTCTTTTTCTGCTCCTCTCATTTCAGGTGTGTCAATCCCGTACAGACGTAATTTCATTTCTTGAGAATGTAGAAACCCTAAATCTACAACTGCTGTTACAGTGTCACCATCGTAAACTGCTATTATTTTTGCTTTGTATGTGTACATAATATTATTTTATAATGCTAAATATACAAAATAAAAAAGCCCTTAAAACTTAAGTTTTAATGGCTTACAATAGTATAACAAACTAGTACTTAGTTTTTGTTTTGCTCTTTAAAGTTGTCAAACTCACTAGCCTTCATTTCTCGTGGCCAAGAATTGTTAGACGTGTCAACATCTGCAGTTTCTAATTTAGGGTCTACAGTAATGCTTACAATCTCTTTTTCTGTTGCTAAGGTTTTGCTTACTTCTTTATCATTAAGTCTCCAGATTTGTGCTGGATACGTTTCTGTTTTAGATGTACCATCAGCATAAGTATACTCAACTATAATTGGCATCACTAATCCTCCTGGCTTTTCAAAAGTTACTTTATAAAAGAATTTTGGTTCTTTTATTTTAGCACGCTCTTCAGCTGTAAAGTTGTCCATTACATACTCATTTAAAGTAGTAGAGTTTTCCAAAGCAGACTTTCCTTTTAAGTTAGTATCAAAATCATCCGCACCTTCTTCTACAAAAAATACTAAAGGTGGTAAGTCACTTAACTTCATTCCTCTTTGTTCAGCCATTTTTTTAATTTCAGCATTTGGCTCGTTAGATACAAAGTATTTTTTAACTTCTTTAACACCTATGTCTACGTAGTCTGTTGTATAAAACCAACCTCTCCAGTACCAATCTAAATCAAAAGCTGAAGCATCTTCCATTGTACGGAAAAAATCTTCTGGTGTTGGGTGTTTAAACATCCATCTGTTAGAGTATTCTCTAAATGCATAATCAAATAATTCTGGTCCCATTACAGTTTCACGTAAAATATTAAGTGCTGTTCCTGGCTTACCGTATGCATTATTACCAAATTGGTAAGTATTTAATCCTTTAGTCATAATTGGAGCAATGTAATCTTGATCTCCACCCATGTATCTTACAATGTTTGCTGCTGGTCCACGACGTGATGGATATGCTGTTTGTCCTTCCGATAAAGCATCTGGATACCATTTTCCAAAATCTTGTTCTGCTACATATTGTACAAATGTGTTCAAACCTTCATCCATCCAAGTCCATTGACGCTCGTCACTATTTACAATCATAGGAAAAAAGTTATGACCTACTTCATGAATAATTACAGACATCATTCCAAATTTAGTTCTGTCACTATAATTTCCGTCTTTATCAGGACGACCATAATTCCAACAAATCATTGGATACTCCATTCCTTGCTCTTTAGCATGAACAGATATTGCTTTGTGGTAAGGGTAATCAAAAGTCATACGAGAGTAAGACTTTAATGTACTTGCTACTGCTTTAGTTGACCAGTCTTCCCATAATGGGTTTCCTTCTTTACCATATAATGATACTGCCATAACGTCTTTATCACCAATCTTAACACTCATCATGTCCCAGATGTAACGTCTTGATGTAGCAAAACCAAAGTCACGTACATTTTCTGCATATAACTTCCATGTTTTAGTTTTAGTTGCTTTTGTGCTTAGTTTAGCAATTGCTTCATCTTGAGTTACAATTACTACAGGCTCATCATAAGATTTTTGTGCTTTTTCATAACGTTTCATCATTTCTTTTGAAAACACATCTTTTCTATTAGTCAACTTTCCTGTACCATCTAAAATATGATCTTCTGGAACTGTAATGTTTACTTCAAAGTTTCCGAAAGGTAACGCGAACTCATCACGTCCCCAAAACTGAGAATTTTGCCATCCTTCGACATCATTGTAAACTGCCATTCTTGGATAAAACTGAGCGATAACGTATGCTCTGTTATCATCCTCAGCAAAATACTCATAACCAGAACGACCTCTACCATTTACGTGGTCATTAATATTATACCACCATTTGATTGAAAACGAAAAAGATTCTCCTGATTTTAAAACTGAAGGCATCTCTACACGCATCATCGTTTGATTAATCATATGCGCTAATGCGTTACCTTTAGTATCTTTTACTTCTTGGATGTTAAATCCACCATCAAAAGACTCGGTTAAGTATTTATTAGCAAAGTTACCAGGTGTATCTGCTGGTTGCGCAGCGTCATCTTGAATTAAAGGTGTTAAAGATGTTTTAGCACGCATGTTTTGATCCAACTGTACCCATAAATAATTTAAATTATCTGGTGAGTTATTGGTGTAGGTTATGGTTTCAAAACCATAAAGCTTTGCGTTTTTATCATCCAATTGGATGTCCATTTTGTAATCTGCTTGTTGTTGGTAGTATGCAGAACCTGGAGCACCTGATGCTGCTCTGTACATGTTTGGTGTTGAAAACTCGTCATACAACTGTTTAAACTTGTTGTTGTTGGTATGACCTGGTTGACGTTCTTTCTTTTCATTTTCGTCCTGTGCAAAAGCACTTACGGACAAAAATAAAGCTGAAAGAAATAAATACTTTAGTTTTTTCATTGTGATAGTTTGTTACTTTAAGAACGTGAATTTAACAAAAATTAACGTTGTTTAAAATCTTTGTTAAAAGTTTAACAAACCTTTATCTTTCTCTGCTATCAACACAAAGGTTTTATTTTTGTCGTTAATATTGGTGCGTACAATGTTTTTTTGATCGTCAAATAGATCAAACAACACTTTATTTTTTATTTGAAAGTTCTTGATTGATGGAATGTTTTCTATTTCTAGATAACAATACATTATATCGTCATCGTATTTTTTTCCTATAAATGTTATTTTTCTTGGCTCATCATTTATCGAAATTTCCATTTTTTCTAACAAATACTTTTTCACGTATTGATCTATAACCTCCTCGTTACCACCATTATTTAAAGTAATATTACTATCGTAACGTTTACGTATTAATTTTTCAAAATCGTCTACAAAAATTCTTGAAATAATTTGAAGTGATTGTTTCTCTTTTACGTATTCAATTTGCGTGATACTTACATAGTATTTGTGCACTGATGTAAATGATAATAGCGCAAATGCGGTTATAAATAAAAGCTGTTTTAGTGTTTTCATAAGTATAATGTAGTTACAAATCTAATGGATTAATGGCAAAAAGTATTCCAAATAATTATTTATTCTTTAGTGTTTAAATTTGTTTTGTATTGGTCTAACTTCTTTTGAAAAAAAGTTAAAGCATCTAAATTACTTTTGCTACAAACACTTCTAAAGTCTGGATCTTCTTGTACAAAGTAAAAAAAATCTATGTGGTGTTTTTGGTCTAAAGGATTGTCTTTAAAAAAATCTTCTTTTAAGTCGTTTTTAAGTCTTACTAATAAGGCATCATCATTTTCTAGTCTTACAATTTCTTTTAGCTTTTTGGTACGACCTGATATACCGTTTAGCAAAGGATTTAATGGAATTAATCCACCTCCTGTGGTTGCTTCATGTAAGACTCTTTCGGCAGATGTTTTTTGTTTTCCTTGGTATCCAGGTATGCCCACATCATAAAAATTGATTACTGGTTTAGCCTCTAGAAGCAACAAATCGTCTTCTAGATCTCCTGATAAAGACCTTTTTAAAAACACTTCATCTAATTGATTGGTTTGTAATTTTAAAGTGACTGCAATTGTTTTTGAAGTTATATCTTCTTGATTAACCACTTTGGTTAGCAATGTATATTGTACTGCAGAAAATATAATGGTATCGTTTAATTTAGCCTTGATAACAAAGCTTCCGTCTTTGCTTGATGTTGCATTAGTTAAAGACGTTTTATTTAATATATGAATACTTTCAATATCGTCTTCAGCAGTGATTGTCCCATTTAGCTCAACAGTCTGAGCGTGTATCATTTGAACACTTACAAATAACAAGAAACATAAAAAAAGCCTACTTTTTTTCAACTTTCTCTTTTAAAAAGTTTTTGCTTTCTGTATTAAGATGCTCTATTAATTGCATTTCGTTACCTTTATTCAATAAATTAACATCAAAATTATTACTTTCAACATAGGCCATAAAGGCTTCTACTTTAGCTTCCGGAATATCAAAATTGTCTGTAAAATATTTATGATCATAAGTATCACTTAAAGTTGAAGATTGGTATAAAACCTCTTTGGTCTCCTTTTTATTTTTATTTTTTTTACTAAAAATCAAATCTACTAAGCTACCTAAAATTAACATTCCGTTGGCTTGATATCGTAATCTATCGTTCTGACTCATAGCTGCCAAATTTTCTACTTTACTATATTCATCATCAGCAAACTCGTAAAGACTGATATCACCAATTCCAAAATAAATAGCATCTAAATCTGGATTAAAGGTTTCAACGTTTGCAATGTCTTCATCTAAAACTCCGGACAAATCGTATGGTAAAATCACAACCTCATCTAGCTTATTAATTTGTTCTACTAAAAAGACATTCATTTGTTTAGAGTCTAAGACCTCCTGAGCGACTAATACCGTAAAGTCTTTAAATTGTAAAGCCGAAATACTAATTTTATCATTAAGTTTTGCACTAATAGTAAACTCTCCATCTACATTAGTTACTGTTCCTTTATTTGAAGACGAATTATAAATGGTTATGCCTTCTAAATCTGGAGACGCGACAATAACCTTACCTTTAAGCTCGACTCTGGTGCTGTCTTGAGCATTAGCAAAACTAAAAGCTAAAAGAAAAAATGCAATAATATATGATTTCATGTTGGTTGATTTTAGGTAAATTAAAAACTTTTAGACTAAATTATTATGTTAAGCAGCTATAATCTTTTGTTAAAAGCTTCTAATACCTAAATTTACAAAAACTAAAATTATGAAGCAATTAATTATCGCAAGTACTTCAACCCTTCATTCTGGTCAATATTTAGACTATTTATTAGACGATTTAAAAATTCATTTTAAAAATATAGACGACATTGTTTTTATACCTTATGCGAGACCAAGTGGTATAACGCATGATGAATACACTAAAAAAGCAGCAAAAGCTTTTGCTAAAATTGGTATTACAGTAAAAGGATTACACGAATTTAAAAATCCAGTAGAAGCTATTACTAATGCTAAGGGAATTTTTACAGGTGGCGGAAATACCTTTGTTTTAGTTAATGCGTTGTATAAATTTAAGTTGATCAATCCCTTAAAAGCTGCTGTTAAAAACGGAATCCCTTATTTAGGTACAAGTGCTGGAAGTAACATATGTGGTCTAACCATGTGTACTACCAATGATATGCCAATTGTTTATCCGCCAAGCTTTAAAACGCTAAGCTTTGTACCATTTAATATTAACCCTCATTATTTAGATCCAGATCCTTCTAGTAAACATATGGGAGAAACTAGAGAAACTAGGATAAAAGAGTTTCATAAATTTAACACACAACCAGTTGTTGGACTTAGGGAAGGTAGTTGGTTAGAAGTAAAAGGGCAGTCTATTCAATTAAAAGGTGTATTAAATGCTAGAGTTTTTGAACATGGAAGTGAGCCTTATGAAATTGAAACATACACTTTTTTAAATGAATTAAAATAAAACTAAAGGATGAGCTTTATTGAAAGCTAATTTTAAACCTTATAGAATATAGTTAGATGATATAGGATTAATAACATCAAATGTATTCCAAAAAAAAAGCTCCATCGTTATGATGAAGCTTTTGAGCGAGAGACCAGGTTCGAACTGGCGACATTCAGCTTGGAAGGCTGACGCTCTACCAACTGAGCTACTCTCGCATTTCCGGTGGCAAAAATAGTACTAATTGTTAGATTAACAAGCATTATTTCAATTTTTATTTTGTTTTTTATCGATTATTTTAAACACTTCATCGATACACAAAACGCAAAGGACTGTTTTTACGTAGATATAGAGTTATAAAACATATGTTTACATAAAAAACCCCTTAGATGAAAAAAATTCTACTAATTCTGACAATCCTAATCACGACAAATGCTTTAGCCCAAGTCAAGATTGGTGATAATCCTCAAAACATTGACCAAAATTCAGTACTTGAATTAGAAAGCACAACCAAAACGCTTGTCGTTACAAGGATTACAACTGCACAAATGAATGCTATCACACCTCTTGAAGGCGCAATAGCCTATAACACTGATGAAGATTGTTTATTTCAGTTTAATAATAATGCATGGAATAGTCTATGTGTTGATGTCATGGCTAATGAAACGGTTACTTCAATTGTATCTAATAACGATGGCACACTAACTTATACAGACGAGTCTGGAACAAACACTATAATTTCTTTAAGTGATGCAGATGCTGATGCAACTAATGAAATCCAAACTGTAGAATCGACTGACGGTTCTGTTACCGTAACTGCTAATGGTAATGACTTCGATTTAAGCGTTACCCCTTTTGATGATACCGCTTTACAATCTCAAATCACAGAAAACGCAGACGATATTGATGCGATTGAAGCAGAACAATTAACTCAAAACACTGCTATTACTGCTAATGAAACTGCTATTGCTGACCATATCACTGCTGACGAAGACATTGATGCAACTAATGAATTACAAACTGTAGAATCTACTGACGGTTCTGTTGCTGTAACTGCTAATGGTAATGACTTTGATTTAAGCGTTACTCCTTTTGATGACTCAACATTACAATCTCAAATCACAGAGAACACTGATGATATTGATGCAATCGAAGCTGAGCAAATCACTCAAAACACAACTATAGCTGATAACACTTCAAATATTACAACTAACACAGATAGTATTGATGCTTTAGAAGCTGAGCAAATAACTCAAAACAATGCTATTACTGCTAACGAAACTGCAATAGCGGATCATATTACTGCTGATGAAGACATTGATGCAACTAATGAAATTCAAACGGTAGAATCTACTGATGGTTCTGTTGCTGTAACTGCTAATGGTAATGACTTCGATTTAAGCGTTACTCCTTTTGATGATGCTGCATTGCAATCTCAA
>MDTG01434014.1_pt1 | contig 36576 bp, 30 predicted proteins | sample 811421 | NCBI WGS metagenome assembly MDTG01 (sample SAMN05326645, study PRJNA326480) | marine metagenome | isolation source: seawater | place: Pacific Ocean: South East | collected 2011
CAAGTAAAAGCTTTAAAAGTAAATGTAAATTCAGAAGGAGATGCAACTGAGCTATCGGTTCGCCCAGAAAGAGTCACAATAAATTCAAATAAAGAACAAGAAAATAACTTTGAAGGACAAGTTAAAGAACTGATATATTTAGGTGACCATATAAGAATAAGATTGAATGTGTGCAATAATGACGAATTTATTGTTAAAACTCCAAACGAAGGAGATTTATCCTTAATCGAAGGAGATAAAATTAATGTTTCTTGGAACTCAGCGGATATAAGGGCGCTAGACAGCGCAAATAACCAGTAAAATCAATATATAGTTGAAATTTATTATAAATTTAGCCTTTTTTTTAATCCTATTCGTGTTATATAAAACAACTTTGAATAAGTACTTAATCAAACAAACTATAAAATAGGAGGACATGATTATGTTAAAATTTGTTAAAGCCTTCTTATTTGCATCGGTATGCGCGTTATTTTCTTTCTCAGCATCTGCAGTGACTGTAGCATCTTGGGGTGGAGCGTATACAGAAAGTCAAATTAAGGCATATGCAGACACTTACAGTGACCCTAGCGCTATTCAATTTGAAAATTACAATGGTGGTTTAGGTGAAGTTCGTGCACAAGTAGAAAGTGGAAATGTTGCATGGGATTTAGTAGACGTTCTTCCAGATGAAGCAATTACTGGATGTGATGAAGGTCTATTTGAAGACATTTCTGGAGAGTACGATAATTTTGTTTCAGCAGAAAATGGAGACGGACTTATTGCGGATATGGCAGCTAATGGAGTTGAAAATCTATCAGACTGTTGTGGTCCACAAATTTTCTGGACTTATGTTGTATTTTTCGATCCTAGTGCTTTTCCAGCAGATAAACAACCATCAAGAATCGCAGACTTTTTTGATGTAGAAAATTATCCTGGAAAAAGAGGTGTTCATACTTGGGCAAATGGATTTATCCAAATGGCACTTGTTGCAGATGGAATTGCACCAAAAGGTGTTTACAAAGTGTTGAAAAGCCAAAGTGGCGCTATAGACAGAGCATTTGGTGTAATGGATAAAATTAAAGACAATATTGTTCATTGGTCAGCTGGAGCGCAACCACTTGAATTAGTAAGTAGTGGTGAAGTTAGTATGTCAATTGCGTACAATGGTCGTGTTGGCGCAGCTGTTCTTAGTGAAGGTGCAAACTTTGAATATATTTGGGAAGGTCAGTTACTAGAGCAAGAATATTTATGTTTAATGACTGGCGCACCAAATAGAGATCAAGCAATGGATTTCTTAATTCATGCTACATCTCCAGCATCTCAAGCTGAACAAGCTAAATATATCACTTATGGTCCAATGAGAGCATCAGGTATTGATATCATTAAAGCTGGTGAGCCTTGGTTCCACACAGGTATTGATGTTATGCCACACATGCCGAACACTCCTGAAAGATTAAAAATTTCAGTTATGGGTGATCCTGAATGGTGGTCTGATAATGGAGCTGAAATTGACGAGCGATATGCTGCTTGGATGGGTAACTAAGCTTGATTTAATACAAAACATGATTTAATTTAAAGGCGAGATTTATTCTCGCCTTTTTATTTGGAGGTCAAAATTACAACTAATACTGAAATATTAACAACTGATGGTTTACCATTAAAAGTAAGTCTTAGAAAAACTGAAAGAAAGAATAAGATTAGAGCCTTTCTTTTGGTTTTCCCTCTATTGTTATTTATTTTAATAACATTTGTTGTGCCTATAGGCGATATGCTTACGAGAAGTGTTGATGATAGTCACATTAACACGGTTTTCCCAAAAACATTTGAAGAATATAAAAAATGGGATGGAGAAGATTTGCCCCCAGAAGAGGTTTATAGAGCAATTTTTGACGAATTAGCAACTGGAGAAGGTATTCAAGTTGGTAAAGCTCTTACACGAATGAATTATTCTAAGTCGGGTTGGAAAAGTCTGATTAAGAAAACAAGAAGACAAATAAAAAAGATTGTAAAATCTGGAGAATTACCGGTTTCCTATAAAGATACATTGATAGAAATTCATGAAGGCTGGGGTGATCCTACTTTTTGGATTGCAATGAATCAAATGATTAATGAAACTACCTCTATTTATTATTGGAATGCATTGGATAGGACTTTCGATATAGATGGAAGTGTAGTCAAACAAAAGGAAGAGAGAAGAATATATGTAAGAACTTGGTGGAGAACACTTGAAGTAAGTATTTACGTGACATTTTTTTGCTTAATTTTAGGTTTTCCAGTAGCTCATTTATTAGCTAACCTTCCTCTTCGATATAGTAATTTATTAATGATATTTGTTTTATTACCTTTTTGGACTTCTTTACTTGTTCGAACAACGGCGTGGATTGTGATGCTTCAACAAAATGGGGTTATAAATGGTGTATTGGTTTGGTTAGGAATTATTAACGATGATCAGAGAATTCAAATGGTATACAATATGACAGGTACTATAATAGCAATGACCCAAATACTCCTACCTTTTATGATTTTACCTCTTTACAGTGTTATGAAAGTAATTCCTAAGAGTCATATGAGAGCCGCACAAAATTTGGGAGCTAAACCAGCCCGAGCTTTTTATAAAGTATACTTACCTCAGACAATCCCAGGAATAAGCGCTGGAGGTTTATTAGTATTTGTTTTAGCAATAGGTTATTATATTACTCCTGCATTAGTAGGAGGCAAGGATGGACAATTAATTGGTCACTGGATAGCATATCATCTAAAGACTACTCTAAATTGGGGTCTATGCTCCGCTTTAGGGAGTATTCTTTTAGTTTTAATGCTAGTTTTGTATTGGCTGTATAATAAAATAGTTGGCATTGATAATATAAAGTTAGGATAAAAATGGCATTACCTAGTTACACAACATCAGGACAAAGATTATTTTATTATTTTTATTTATTCTTTTGTGGAACTGTATTTTTTTTCCTTATCGCACCATTGGTAGCGATAATTCCTATATCATTTAGTGTATCTCCTTTTATGATTTTTACTGAAGGTATGCTTGCTTTCCCCCCTGATCCAGAAGCCTGGTCATTAAGATGGTATAGATATATGGTTGGAATTTGTACTGATAAAAGTCTTACAACTCCATGTAGTAATAAATGGATGTATGCAACAGTAAACAGCTTTTTTGTTGGATTAACATCTACATTTATTGCAACTTCATTGGGCACAATAGCTGCATTGGGTTTGAGCAGACCACATATGCCTTACAAGGGCTTAATAATGTCAATCTTGATATCTCCAATGATAGTGCCTTTGATTATTACTGCTGCAGGTATGTTTTTCTTTTATGCAAGATTTAATCTTGTTTATACATTCACAGGAATTATTATGGCCCACGTAGCACTCGCAACACCATTTGTTGTTATTACAGTAACCGCGACGCTTGTAGGGTTTGATACAAATATGATTAAAGCTTCTCAAAGTTTAGGAGCAAAACCAATTAGAACTTTCTTCAAAGTTATAATGCCTCTAATTTTACCGGGAGTGATATCGGGAGCTTTATTTGCATTTATTACATCATTTGATGAGGTGGTAATTGTGATGTTTATGGCAAGTCTCGATCAACTAACGATACCTAAGCAAATGTGGGCAGGTATAAGACAAGAAATAAGCCCAGTTATTTTATGTATGGCTACATGTTTAGTTGTGTTATCTATTTTACTCTTAACCACTGTTGAAGTTCTCCGACGAAGGGCAGAAAGACTTCGCGGCATAAAAGCAAGATAAATTTTAATGAAAAATGTTGCTGTAATTGGGGCAGGTATTGTAGGCCTTTGCACTTCTTTTTTTTTACAAAAAAATGGATTTAAGGTAACTCTAATAGATCAAAATATACCGGGTTCAGGGACGAGTTATGGACATGCTTGTACTTTTGCTGATTATGCTTGTGTACCAATAAATTCACCTTCAATTTTAAAAGAAGTTCCAAGTATGTTGTTAAAAAATGATGGACCTTTGGCAATTGATTTTATTTATCTACTTAAAAATTTACCTTGGTCTTATCAGTTTTTGAAAAATTGTAAAAAAGAAAAAGTAGAACATATTGCACAGTCATTATCAAAATTATTATCTCATTCAAGATATTATTATGATGAAATTTTTAACGAAATAGATGTAGAAGCTTATATAAATAACAATGAAGCTCTTTATTTATATTCATCAAAGAAAGAATATGAATATTCAAAATCCTCAAACGACTTAAGAATTAAAAATAATGTTAAAGTTAAGGATTTAAGTAAGGGGGAAATAAAAGAAATTGAGCCTAATATAGCAGATGTGTATTACAGAGGACATTTATTTGAAGGCACAAGGTACACTACTAATCCTATGAAAATAAGTTCAAAGATATTTGATAAATTTATTGAAAAGGGTGGTTCTTTTATAAAGAATAAAGTTATTTCAATTGGTAAAAAAGAAAATTCAATAGAGTTGTCTTTAGAAGGTAAAAAAACTAATTTTGATAAAATTATATTGTCTACTGGAGCATGGACCAAGGAATTAGCGTTAAAAATAGGTGATAAATTTCCACTCGATACTGAAAAAGGTTATCATGTTCTTTTTTCTAATAAAGAAAAATTAATTAGTAGACCTATTGGATGGTCTCAGTCTGGATTTTATATTATACAAATTGAAGAAGGAATAAGATCTGCAGGTACTGTAGAAATTGCAGGATTAAATTCAAAATTCAATAATAAGAGAGTAAATATGATTGAAAAACAAACAAGAAAATTACTTCCTAATTTAAATGAAATTAAATCTACATGGGTTGGATATAGGCCTACATTGCCAGATTCTCTTCCTGTAATTGATAGATCAAAGAGTGATGAAAGAATTTTTTATGCATTTGGTCACCAACATATTGGATGGACTACAGCAGCTGTTACAGGTAAAATAATTCAATATTTAATGGATGAAAAAAAACCAAATTTTGATATTTCTTCTTTCAGATCAAGTAGATTTAATTAAAAAGTTAAAGTTGAATACCTACATTCTTAACTTGAAGGTAGCTTTTTAATGCTTGTTGTCCTTTTTCGCGACTATAACCAGATTGTTTATATCCACCGAATGGAGTTGCAATACTTCCTGTAAACCAACTATTAACATAAATTTGACCTGCCTCTAATTTATTTGATGCTTCTGTTGCTTGGTCTATATTTTTTGTAAATACACCTGCAGCAAGCCCATAATCTGTGTCGTTTGCAATTTGTATTGCTTCATCCGAATCTTCATATTCTATTATTGATAAAACTGGTCCAAAAATTTCTTCTCTTGCAACGGTCATATCTTGTTTTACACCATCTAATACAGTTGATTCAAAAAAATATCCTTTTCCTTCAATCTTTTTACCACCTGCAACTGCCTCTGCCCCTGCCTGAATTCCTGATCTTGCATAACCCTCAACTTTTTCTAATTGATTTTTTGAAATTACTGGGGTGCAGTCAATACCTTTTTCATATCCAGGACCTACTTTTAAAGATTTTGTCAAATTAACCAGTTTATCAACTAATTCATCCTTAACAGATTTATGAACAACTAACCTAGACATAGCAGAGCAAATTTGTCCTGCTACACCGAAAATTGCAGTTTTTGCACTATTAACCACTTTATCTAAATCTGCATCAGGATAAACAATTCCAGCTGATTTTCCCCCTAATTCTACTACTGCAGGTATCGCTTTATCTGCAGCTGCATGTAATATTTTTTTTCCTGTTTCAACTGATCCAGTGAAAGCTATATGATTTACATCAGGGTGTGACACAAGATAAGAACCTGTTTTTTCTCCATATCCGCAAATTATGTTTACTGTTCCTTTAGGAATCCCAGCTTTTTCAAGTGCTTCTGCGAAATAAGAAGCAGCTGCTAAAGGAGCGAGTTCAGGAGTTTTAATTACAGTCGAATTACCAGTGGCAATTGAACACGCTAATGATCTTCCGATCATTGAGATAGGGTAGTTCCAAGGAATTATATGAGCTGATACACCATAGGGTTCTAAGATTGTATAATCCACAACTCCTTTTGAAACAGGGATTGTTGATCCTTCCAGCTTATCTGTTAGTCCACCATAATAGTCAAAATAATTTGCAGCATCTTGAAATTCATATTCTGCACCTGATAAAAGTTTTCCATTTTCATAACAAAGCAACTTTCCTGCTTCTTTAGAGATATTTCTAAGCTCTATCGCAATAGTTCGCATTAATTTTGATCTCTCCATTGGATGCATATCTACTAAATCTCTTTTTAGAAATGACTTTTTTGCAGCCTCTACTGCTAAGTCAACATCTTCATTGCTAGCACAAGCAACTTCACCTACTATTTCTTCAGTTGCTGGATTATCGACAACTATTATTTCTCCAGTGGAACTATCAATCCAGGTACCATTAATATAGCTTTGAAATTTCTTCATATTTTATTTTCCTCTATATATTTTTATTAGTATCTTGGAGTATATAATATTATACTATCATAAAAATTTAGCAATGTTAAAAAAATCAAATAATATATTCAAATTATGAAACTTAATTACTTAGGAAAAAGTGCAATTGTTACCGGATCATCAGGAGGGATGGGGCTTGATATATCAGAAAGATTATCAAATAATAAAATTAAAACTTTAATGCTAGATATTAAAGAACCTCCAAAAAAATTTCTAAGAAAAAACAAATATATGATTTTCAAAAAAATAGATTTAACAAATTTTAAAGAATTAAAAAAAATAATAAATAAATTCTATAAAGAGAATAATTCAATAGATTATTTAGTGAATACAACTGGAGTTTTGTGGTTTGAAAAAGATGTTTCTTTAATAGATATTGATTTTGAAATTTGGGATAAAGTGTATGATATTAATCTTAAAACAATGGTATCTTTATCTAAATTAATTATACCTAAGATGAAAAAAAATAAATTTGGCTCAATGGTTCACATATCATCCGTTGATGCTTTATCAGGCGATAACAAACCTCAAGACGCTTACGGATCTTCAAAAGCAGCAATGATTAGACTTTCTAAATCTATAGCTATACAATTCGCTGGTTATAATTGCAGGTCTAATGTTATCTTGCCAGGAGCAATTAATACACCAATGCAAGATAGATGGAAAAAAAACCCAAAACTGAAAAAAAATTTAGAAGAAAATATACCTTTAAGAAGGGTAGGAAAGCCTAAAGATATTAGTAGTTGTGTAATGTTTTTGTTAAGTGATGAAAGTCAATACATTACTGGTACGGAAATTGTAGTAGATGGTGGTGTGACTGCGAAACCCTAAATATTTTAAAAACACTCCGATTTTATTCGGAGTGTTTTTTTTGATTTATCTATAAGGATAACCAGCTTTTTCCATAGTGTCAGAATATTTATTAAATGCATCTACAACTTTAGCGCATCTAGGACTTATTTTTGATGTTTCATCCCAAAATTCTTTGGCATCTTGAACAACTCCAGCCCATTCATTTGCAGGTAGTCCAGTGATTTCCATTTTTTTACCGTTAACTCTTAGGTCTGCTTCTCCACCCCAGTACCATACTTGTCTATAATAATGTGATCCGTCTATAGACATTCTGTATAGTTCTTGAAGTTTAGGTGATATTCCTTCCCAGCTTTTTGTGTTAACAAAGTATGAACCAAACCATGCACCTGTAATAGCATTTGATAGTGCGTAGTTACAAATATCTGCCCATCCAACTTCATAAGCTTCAGTAAATCCACACCAACAAACTCCGTCAAGTTCTCCTGTTTGCATTGCAACTTCAACATCGTCCCAAGGAACTATTACTGGTATTAAACCATATCTGGCCATAAATCTACCTGCAGTAGGTACACCAAACACTCTTAGACCTTTCATATCTGAAAGTTTTCTTATAGGTTTTTTAACAGTAAATAATACACATGGATCCCAAGCACTTGTACTTAGCCAAGTTACATTTTTAACTTCACCATAAGCTTCAGCCCAAATGTCATTTAAACCGTAATACTTAAACATTGCAGGAACATCTAAACTAAAACGAGTAGCAAAAGGAAAATAACCACCAAATATTTGTATATCTACTGGTGATCCCATTGTTGCATCATCACTTTGAACAGCATCAATCGTACCTGCTTGCATTGCCCTAAACAATTCATCTGTAGGAACTAATTGGTCAGCATAATATAGTTCAATTTCCATTTCACCATGAGCAGCTTGATTAAATGATTCTATTTGAGGTTTAACCACATGTGCACCAAGTGGCGCACCAGAATATGTTTGAAGCCTCCATTTAATTGGATTAGTAGCTGCATAACCATATGGTGCGCTTAAAGTTGTTGCTCCAACAGCTCCTGCAGTAACCAAACCAGCTTTTTTTAAAAAATCACGGCGTTTAGTTAATTTCGAATTATTTTTCATTTTTCCTCCAAAAAAACAATTGAAAAATTCTAGCTCTAATTTGAATAAAAGTCTATTTAATAAATTAGATAAATATTAATGAAATATAGCAAAAATTATTAATATTTTATAGTAGTGATGGTAACCAAGTAGCTAATTCAGGAAATATCATAACTAAGCTTAACCCTAAACACATGACTAAAACAAAAGGAATAATTGATCTATAGATATCAATTAAAGTTATTTCACTTGGAGCCATAGCCCTCATCAAAAATAAATTATATCCAAAAGGTGGTGTCATATAGGCTATTTGGCAAGTTATAGTGTAAAGTACTCCGTACCAAATCGGGTCAAAACCAAGAGCTATAATTAAAGGGACGTAAAGAGGAGCTACAATTACCAACATTGCTGTGTCGTCAAGAAACATGCCCATAAGTATGTATGATAATTGCATCATTATTAATACACCCCAAGGACTTAGATCCCATCTCTCAATAAAGAGAGTTTCAATAGCTTTTACAGCACCTATACCATCAAAAACTGCACCAAAACAAAGAGCTGCTAAAATGATCCACATAAACATACAAGATACCCCTAATGTTTTTCTAAGAGTTTTTTCGATTACCTCTTTATTTAATTTTTTCTTAAATCCCGCTGCAATTGTTGCACAAAGTGCACCTACTGCCGAACATTCAACTAAACTTGCAATACCCATTAAAAATAAACCGGTCATTGCAAAAAATATAGCGAATGGAACAATACCAGCTCTTAATAATTTTAATTTTTCTATATAAGGAATTTCTCTTTCTTTTTTAGGTAATGCTGGTCCAAGCTCAGGTTGAAATTTGCAACGTAAATAAATATATAGAATAAAAAGACCTGCCATCATTAATCCTGGCAAAACTCCTGCAAGCCAAAGTTTGCTAACGGGCTGTCTTGCTATCATGCCATATAAAACTAGAACTACACTTGGAGGAACTAAAATACCTAAGGAACTCCCAGCTTGAACAACTCCAGTAATCATTCTTTTATCATAATTTCTTCTTAACATTTCAGGTAATGCTATCGTAGCTCCAATTGCCATTCCTGCTACGCTTAGGCCATTCATAGCTGATATAGCTACCATCATACCCATTGTTCCTATTGCTAATCCACCCTTTATTCCACCAAAATAAACATGAAACATTTTATAAAGATCATTTGCAATTCCAGATTCTGAGATCATATATCCCATGTAGATGAATAAAGGTAAAGTCAGCATAGGATACCATTTGAAAAGTTTCCAAGTTGCTGTGTAAGGCATTTCTATTGCCCCATCTCCCCACAATAATAATGCAGCTGCAGCAGATACAAATCCAATTGCTCCAAAAACTCTTTGTCCAGTAAGAAGCATAAGTAACATTGTTACAAACATAAAGATTGCAATAAATTCATAGCTAAAATAATCAGCTATCATTTAATTTTTCTCCCTGTTACCTTCGAAAAATCTTTAAAAATCATTGAAATTGATTGAAGTAACATCAACAAAATACCAAAAAACATTATTGTTTTTATTGGCCATACATATGGAGCCCAAGCAGTGAATAATCTTTGATTTGTGTCAATTGTATATATTAAACTTGTTACAGAACCTATTAATAAACAAACTAAATAAAAAACTAAAAAAATACTAGTAAACAAATCCATCTTTGCCTTGTTACGATCTGATAATTTACTGTAAAATAAATCCATTCGAACATGGTCATTAGTAATCATAGAGTAGCCACCACCAAGCAAGTAATAACCTGTAATAATAAATTGTGCCATTTCTATAATCCAAATTAGTGGAATGTTTATTATATTTCTTGTTACAAATGATAGAACTAAAATAAACATCATCAAAAAAACTGTGTACATAGTTATTCTTCCAACTTTTATGCATAACCAGTCTACAAAATTTACATATAATGAAATTATTTTAGGCATAATAAATATTAATAAGTTATTGTATACATAATAAAAAACATATTAAAATATTTAAATTTAGGGAATTATATTATATTCTCCACAACCCATTTGTGAAAATGATGTGTGGGATTATCCATTACTGGAGAAAAATTTCCCCCATTGTAAATTGGTGATTTCCTTCCTGATTGCATACCCTCAATTATATTAAGATCTTCTGATTGTATACTATGCCAAAGATTATAATTTTGTTTTCTAAGAGATTTATATTTTTTTGAATTAGCTGCTTCTTCACCAACATAATATATTTCCATATGTTCCAATGTATATGATAAGTTTATAGGCTCTAGCCAATATGCATAATAGTGATCTTTATGGATACCAAGCATAACATTTGGAAAGAGTGCAACATACTCAGCAATTTTCTCATTTTTTTTAGGCCAATTTGGAAAGGATGGAAACTTATTATTCCCTTTAAACTTTGGATCATATACAACAGTTCCTTGTCCAGCAAATCTATTTGGCAAACCCTGAATATGATAATGATCATCAATTTTTGAATATGCATTCAACCCTGGATGAACCCAAGGTAGGTGATAGCTTTCACAATAATTTTCTATTGCAAATTTCCAATTACAATTTGCTTTTAAAAGAAAATAACTAAAGTCTGGAGAATATCTTATCAATTTTTGATCTTCTTCTGGCCAAAATTTTTTCCATCTATCACTCAGAGGCTTAATATAAGTTTCAAAATTTTCTGCCTCACCGGATATATTAATTAAAATCATATCAAGCCAAACAAATGTTCTGACTTCTTTTAAATTACTTTTTGATGGATCAAAATTTTTGTTACTATGTTGATTCATACCTCCTAAATGAGGTGTAGCAGTCAGATTCCCTTTTAAGTCATAAGACCATGAATGATATGGACATCTAATAACATTTTTAATATTACATTTTTTTTGAAGTAGTTTGTACCCTCTATGGCTACACACATTGTGAAAAACTCTGATTTTAGATTTTTTATCACGAAGAATTATTAATGGAATTCCTAACAAATCGAATGGCTTTGCATCACCTATATTAGGAAGATTACTAGCAACGCCAACAACAACCCATTTTTCTTCAAAAAGCTTTTTTCTTTCGATAAGGCTGTATTCTTCATTTAGATAGCATTCATTAGGAAGACCATGAGCTTTTTCAATCGAATTTGAAACCACTTCTAATTTTTCTTTAGGAATTATATCATAAATACTTTTCATATTTTTCAAAAGAAGATAATCATTAAAATATAATTATATCAAGAAATTTAATTATTAAAATTATGAATTTAATAGGAAATAAAAATTATCAGAGACGGATAGGTCCAAAAATTGGTGAAAAAAATGAAACAATTGTTAATCAACAATCTTTCAAACCTAGGTTATATGAAAATAAAATCGATTTTGATCGGATGCGAATGTATAGATTAAATAGGGTAAGAGATCAGCTTGTTAAACATGATGTGGGTGCGTGTATTTTATTTGATCCAATTAATATACGATATGCTACAGATACTAGAAATATGAGTTTATTTGCTATGCACATAATGACAAGATATCTTTTTGTACCAGCTAGCGGTCCTGTAATTCTATTTGAGTATCCAAAATGTGCAAATTTATCAAAAGATTTTTGCACAGTTGATGAAATCAGATTCGCAGAAACTTGGGATTATTTTTCTGCAGGTGAAAATTTAAATAGAAACGCAAAAAGATGGGCAAACATAGTTGATGATTTGATGAAAATGTATGTGTCTGAAAATAAAGTTTTAGCAATTGACACTATTGATCCTGTAGCTATGGAATCATTAACTTCTAATTTTTCTTACAAAATAATTCATGCCCAAAAATTTATGGAAACTGCTAGATGCATAAAATCAGAAGACGAAATTATGTGCATGAGGGCTTCTCTTAAAACAGCAGAGAAGGGAATTTCAAAAATTTATGATGAATTAAAAGCAGGAATAACTGAGGAAGAATTGTGGTCATTTCTTCATAAAACTAATATTGAAAATGGAGGAGAGTGGATTGAAACTAGATTGCTAGCCTCAGGTCAAAGAACAAATCCATGGTTTCAAGAATGTAGCAATAGAATAATTCAAAAGGGAGATATTGTAGCTTTTGATACTGATATGGTTGGGCCTTACGGTTATTGTGCAGATATTTCAAGGACTTTTGTAGAGGGCCATAAATTAAATGACAAACAAAAGAGATTACATGATCTAGCGTTAGAAAATATAAAACATAATGAAAAAATAATCAAAAATGGTACAACTTTTTTAGAGTTTGCAGAAAAAGCTTGGAAACTTCCAGAAAATTGTTTTGATAATCATTATCCCTGTCAAGTACATGGAGTGGGAATGTGTGATGAGTATCCTTGTATTTCTTATCCGAATGAAGATTTTAGTAATGGAGATTTTAGCGGAATATTTCAAAAGAATATGATTATATCTGTAGAGAGTTATATAGGAGAAGTTGGAGGCAAAGAGGGTGTAAAATTAGAAGATGAGTACTTAATTACAGATAATGGATTAGAACTATTGAGTTCTTACCCCCTTGATAAGGTATAATTTTAAAGAATTTTTGCAATACACAACCATGAATCAACTTTTTTATTTATTATATATGATGATTTAAGGAATTTTAATATTTTCCAAGTTTCTTTATTTGATAATTCTTTAATTTTTTCATCAAATTTATATTTAAAATAAATTCCTTCATTGATAGTAAAACAAATTACCCCATCTTTTTTTGTAATTCTTATAAATTCATTTAATGTATTTGCTTTCACATGCCCATATGTAAATGTCCCTACACAAATTACAGCATCAAAACTGTTGTTTTTAAAATCAAGTTTTTTATTTAAATCAATAAGTTCTAAAGATTTATATAATTTTTTTGGAACTAATTTCAGCATACTTTTAGAAAAATCTGCTCCTATTGTATTTGTGAATCCTTTTTTCATTAACTCAACCCCAACTAAACCTGTACCACAACCAGCATCTAGGATTTTTTGCTTTTTGTTTTTTGTAAATTTGCTAAAGAGATTAACGGCATTTTTTGGAGCTACATATTTCCAATTGATCATATCCTGATTGTATTTATTGTTAATTGTCCAATTGTCATAATATTCTATCATCTTTTTTTTTGATGAAATTTTGTAAATTGGGATTTTTTTATCAATATTTTTTTTATTCATAGTATATTTAAAAATTTAGCCAGTAAAAATCCAAATTGCTGTAGCAAGTAAAAACAAACTTAAAGTGTAATTAATTATTTTTCTTTGTACATCATTATTGAAAAGTTTTAATAAAAAGTTTCCCAAGAAAATCCATATTGATATAGCTATTATTGTCATCCCCCCCATAATTGAAACAATTGCAAATGTTTCTAATAAAAAGTTGTAACTATAATTTGTAAAAATAACTGATGTCGTTGATGCAAATACATAAAGTTTTGGATTCATAAATTGAAACAAAAAGCATTCAAAAAAATTTATTTTTTTAACATTTTGTTGATTTTTTGAGATTTTGAATTTTGATATTTTATATGCTAAATAAATTAAATAGATACATCCAAAAACTTTAAGTATGCTTTGTATGATTGGAAACTTTAGGAGTATAGACCCTAGACCAATGCAGCATAATAATTGAATTAAACTAACTCCAATTGTTGCAGCTATAGGAATATGTAAAGAATTTTTTATTCCGAAATTATAACTTGTATAAAATGCAATTGTATTATTTGGACCTGGCGTAATTGCAGCTATAAATACGTAAATAATTAGTTGAGGAATGTAATCTATCATTAGACAGTTTATATAGTTAATATTAACAAAAATAACTCAATATTTTAGAAATAGTTTCAAAATTGTTTTGAATATGCAAGATTATATAGTAAGCTAAATATATGGGAATTATTACAGATGTTATATTACCATTGGCTTTAGCATTCATAATGTTTTCCCTTGGTTTAGGTTTGACCGGGGAGGATTTTTTGAGGGTTGCAAAACAACCTAAAGATTTTTTTGTAGGGGCTTTTTCTCAAATAATTGCACTTCCATTAATTGCATTATTATTAGTGAGCTTTTGGCCATTGAGCCCCGAATTGGCAATAGGAGTAATGATAATTGCTGCGGCACCAGGAGGTGCAACTTCAAATATTCTCACTTCTTTTGCAAAGGGGGATGTTGCTTTATCAATCTCTCTTACAGCTATTATAAGTTTGCTATGTGTTTTTACTATTCCTTTTATAATCATTACATCAGTTGATTTTTTATCTACAGATATTGGGAATCAAAATATTAATTTAATGGATATTGCCTTGAGCATGTTTCTTATAGTTACTGTTCCAGTGCTTTTAGGAATGACCTGCAAGAAATTTTTATCTAAAACTTCTTTATCTTTTGAGCCATTAGCAAAAAAAATATCAGCGGGATTATTTGTTTTAGTGTTAATAGGAGCAGTCCTATCTGAAAGAGAAAATATAGTTTCTTATTTTTCACAAGCAGGTGCAATAACTTTAGTATTAAATTTAATTATGATGAGTTTTGCATTCTATATAGCTAAATTATTGGGTTCAGGTAAAAAACAAAGAAAATCGATTACTATAGAATGTGGCTTGCAGAATGGAACATTAGCAATTGTAGTTGCTACTTCAATTTTTGGAGGAGGGGTTTATCTAATCCCAGCAGCAACGTATAGTCTAATAATGTTTGCAACGTCTTTAATATTTGTTTATCTAGTTAGTAAAAATATATAATTTATAAAATTAATCTTGATCATGAGAAATATTAAATTGATCTCAGCTAACTGTTGTGGTGAAGTAGGCGATGTAATAATTGAAGGTGTTGAACCACCGCCAGGCAAAACTCTTTTAGAACAATCATATTTTTTAAAAAAAAATAAAAAATTATGGGAATTTATACTGAACGAGCCAAGAGGGGGTGTTTTTAAACATGTTAATTTACTTGTTCCTCCTAAAAACCCCAAAGCTGATATGGGTTTTATTATAATGGAACCAATGGACTTACCTCCAATGTCCGGAAGTAATTCTATTTGTGTAGCTACTGTGCTTTTAGAAAAAAATATTATTCCAATTAAAAATTCAAATATGAAGATAACACTTGAAGCTCCAGGAGGATTAATAGAAGTTGAAGCAGAATGTGAAAATCAAAAAGTAAAAAAGGTATCTATTACTAATTTACCCTCATTTGTGGTTGATTTAGATAAAAACATTTCAGTTCCTGGATTGGGTGATTTAACAGTAAGTACAGCTTATGGAGGTGACAGCTTTGTTTTAGTTAATAATTCAGATATAAATATAGAAATAAAACCAGAAAACGCAGATAAAATAGTTGATATTTGTTCAAAAATAACAAAATCAGCTTCAGAACAGTTAGGTTTCAAACATCCACAATTAGATAATTTAAATTATATTTCTTTTTGTATGTTAATGGATAAACCATTTATCAATTCTCTTGATAATCTGGAAGGTAAAAACACAGTATGTATTAGACCAAAAAAACTTGACAGATCTCCATGTGGAACTGGTAGCTCAGCAAGGCTCGCGTATATGTATAAAAAAAACCAAATTAAAATTCAACAATTATTTGAGTCAAAATCGATATTAGGGACTTCTTTTGAATGTTATATAAAAGAAGAAATTGCCATTAGTAACATTAAAGCAATAGTACCAGTTTTAACTGGCCAAGCTTGGATAACAGGTGAACAAACATTATATTTAGATGAAAATAATCCCTTTCCTCAAGGCTATCGCTTAACTGATACTTGGCCATCAATTTAGAGAGTAAATTTTTATGAATAATCAAATATTAGGATTTATAGGAGGAAGTGGTTTGTATGATATAGATTTTATAAAAAACAAAAAAGCTATTTCAATAAGATCTTCTTTTGGAAAACCATCGGATAAAATCATAGAAGGTAAAATAGGAAATCAGAAAGTATATTTTCTTTCACGTCATGGTAGGGGACACAAATTGTCACCTCAAGAAATAAATTATCGAGCAAATATAGAATGTTTAAAAAAGTGTAATGTTACCGATTTAATTTCTCTATCTGCTGTAGGCTCTTTGAAAGAAAAATTATCTCCAGGAACATTCGTAATTGTTGATCAATTTATAGATAAAACACAACTAAGAGAAAAAACTTTTTTCAAAGATGGAATAGTTGCTCATGTTCCAATGGCAAAACCAACTTCAAAAATTTTAATGAAATTATCTTTAAAAGTTTTAAAAGAATTAAATATAAGAAATCAATATATGGGGACTTATGTAGCAATTGAAGGTCCTCAATTTTCTACAAGATCAGAATCACTTTTATATAAATCTTGGAATGCAGATGTTATTGGGATGACTAATATGCCAGAAGCAAAATTAGCTAGGGAAGCAGAGATGAGATATTGTTCAATTTCAATGGTTACTGATTATGACTGTTGGCATGATAATTTTGAATCTGTTGATGTTGAAATGCTATTAAAAAATTTAAAAAATAATAGTGAAAATGCTCTAAATTTTATTAAAAAATTTACTTATCTTTATTCGAAAGGGATTGATTTTGGAGCTGATAATACTTCTTCTATTTTAAATAATTCAATAGTTACACAAAAAAAATATTGGAAAAAAGACACTAGAAAAAAATTAAAAACAATTTTAGAAAGATATAATAAAGATAATAAATGAAAGTAAATAATAAAAATATGCAAACAATATGGATGGATAATAATTCTGAAAATATCAAAATTATTGACCAAAGACTACTTCCATTTGAATTAAAAATACAAGAATTAAATAGTCTAAAGGATGTAATTTTTGCCATAAAAGAAATGCAAGTAAGAGGAGCGCCATTGATTGGTGTTACAGCGTCATATGGAATGTATTTATCTTCAAAAATTGATAGCTCTTATGAAAATTTAATTAAAACTGGTGAAGAATTAATTAATACTAGACCTACTGCAGTTAATATAGAATGGGCAGTAAAAAAAATTTTAAATAAAATTAAAAATCAAAGCAAAGAAAAAAATACTGATACTATTTTAAATCTTGCAAATCAAATAAGACAAGATGACATAAATGCTTGCAACAATATTGGCAATAATGGCTTTGAACTTTTAAACGAAATTTATGATAAGAAAAAAGATAAAGTAAATGTTTTAACTCATTGTAATGCAGGTTGGTTAGCTACTGTAGATTGGGGTACAGCATTAGCTCCAGTATATAAGGCACACAGAAAAGGAATTCCTCTTCATATATGGGTTGATGAAACAAGACCTAGAAACCAAGGTTTTAACTTAACAGCTTGGGAATTAATGAATGAAGGGATACCTTGTTCACTGGTTGTAGATAATACTGGAGGACATTTAATGCAAAATAAAATGGTAGATGTTTGTATTACAGGCACTGATAGAACTACAGCAACGGGTGATGTTTGTAATAAAATAGGCACTTATCTTAAAGCATTAGCAGCAAAAGAAAACAATATTCCTTTCTATGTTGCGGCACCAATTTCGAGCATTGATTTTTCAATGAACGATGGTATTAATCAAGTTCCTATAGAAGTTAGAAATTCAGAAGAAATATCATATATGACAGGTTTAGACAAAGAAGGGAAAATTACAAAAATAAGAACAACACCAACTAATTCAATATCTGTAAATTATGCTTTTGATGTCACTCCTGCAAAATTTATTAATAAAATTATAACTGAAAAAAAAGTTGTAGATGCAACTAAAAACTCAATATTATCTTTATTAGAATAATGAAAAATAATTGGAATCCAAAAGAATCAATAAGATATATTAATGAATACAAAAAGAAAAGGATAAATAAAAATCTCGCGTTAAGAATATATTCAACTCATTTACTCGGGAGAGAAAAAAACTTAGTTTTGCATGGTGGTGGCAACACATCGTTAAAAGGCTATCATAGAAATATTTCAGGAAAAATTATTGACGTTATATACGTAAAAGGTAGTGGCTGGGATATGTCAAATCTAAATGAAAATGGTATGCCTTGTTTAGAGTTAAAACCATTGCTAGAGGTGGAAAAATTAGAAAAACTAGAAGATAAAAATATGGTTAACTATCTCAGAAAAAATTTAATTGATACCACTTCTCCAAATCCATCTGTTGAAACTCTTTTACATGCTTTTTTACCCCATAAATATATAGATCATACTCATTCCTCAGCTATATTGAGTATAGTAAATCAAAAAAATTCAAAAGCTTTATGCAATAAAGTTTTTGGAAAAAAAATTTCTATTGTTCCTTATACTATGCCAGGGTTTGAATTAGCTAAAAAAACTAAACAAGAATTTAATAAAAATGAAAGTATAGAATGCATGATATTATTAAATCATGGAATATTTACCTTTGGTGAAAGTGCAAAAGAAAGTTATGATCGAATGATTAAATATGTGAATAAAGCTGAAAAATATATAAATAAATTAAAAGAAGTAAAATTAAAAAAAAATTACATTAAAAAAAATATTGAAATTTCAGAAGTAATTACAACAATAAGAAAAGCAGTCTATAAGTTTTCTAAAAAAAGATTTATACTTAATTTTTATGATTCTAAAGAAATAATTGATTTTACTTTAAGAAAAGATATTTTTAAAATTATAAACAAAGGTCCAGTTACACCTGATCATGTTATAAGAATAAAACCTTTCTTTTTAATCTTAAATGTCAACAAATTATCCAATAAATTAATTGAGATGCAGATAAACAATTTTATAAAAAAGTATAAAATTTATTTTAAAAAAAATAAAAAATTTGTTAAGAATTCTAAAATTACTGATAATTTACCAAGAATTATAATTTTACCTGGCTATGGATTATTAAGTATCAATAGGAATTATAAAGAGACTAAAATTGGTGTAGATATTTTTTTATCAATGGTCAATTCGATAAAAGATGCTTCAAAAATAGGAAATTTTAAATCAATAAGTCAAAAAGAAATATTTAAAATGGAATATTGGCCTTTAGAAATGGCCAAAATTACGAATAGAAAACAATTAGAATTAGAAGGTAATATTGTTGTAATTACAGGTGGTTGTGGAACTATTGGAATTGCTACTGCTCAAGAATTTTTAAAAGAGGGGGCAGAAGTAGTTTTATTAGATAATAATATAAAATCTATAAAAAGACTTCCTGAAAATATAATTAAAAGATGTAAAATTATAAAATGCAATCTCACTAATAATATTGAAGTAAAAAATTCGTTTAATAATATAATTAAAACTTATGGAGGAATAGATATTTTGATTTCTAATGCTGGAAAAGCATTTGAAGGCAAAATTGCTGAAGTTGATTCAAAAATAATCAAAAATAGCTTTGAAATTAATTTTTTCTCCCATCAATATGCTTCACAAAATGCAGTTAATATTTATTTAAAACAAAATTTTGGAGGTTTAATTTTATTTAATATTTCTAAACAATCAATTAATCCAGGAAAGAATTTTGGCCCTTATGGCCTGCCTAAATCTACAACTCTGTTTTTAATGAAACAATATGCCTTAGAGTATAGTAAATATAATATTAGATTTAATGGAATAAATGCTGATCGTATCAGAAGTGGAATACTTACTCAAAAAATGATAATCAAAAGATCAAAAGCAAGAAAATTATCTTTAAAAAACTATATGAAGGGAAACCTTCTGAATAAAGAAGTAACCGCATTTGATGTAGCAAAAGCTTTCGTTTTTCAATCAAAATTAAAAAAAACAACAGGAAATATTATAACAGTTGACGGTGGAAATATTGAAGCAAGCTTAAGATGATTAAAAATTTATCTGACCAAAAAAAAGGTATTTTCTTATCATTAATAGGTATTTTAATTATCACTCCTGATTCTTTGTTTATTAGATTAGTTAAAATAAACTCCTGGGATTTAGTATTTTACAGAGGCATTATCCCTTTTTTTATTTTATTAATTGGCTTAATAATTTTTTATAAAAAAAATTTTTTTAAAGCCATATTTATAATTGGTTATGCAGGTTTGATTAATGCCTTAATTGTAGCTTTAACAAATATCACTTTTATTTTTTCTTTAGAAAACACAAATGTTGCTAATACATTAGTTATGTTAAGTTTAGCACCATTTATGGCAGCATTTTTAAGTATATTTTTATTAAAAGAATATCCGAAAAAAAGAACTTGGATTGCTATGTTTTTATGTTTTATATTTGTTTTATTTATTTTTAATGATTCTTATCAATCAGGAAGACTTGTAGGAGATTTCTTCGGTTTTATAACAGCATTTTTAGTTGGGGCAAGTTCAGTTGTTATTAGAATTGGTAAGTTGGCAAATTTTTTACCCTCTTTAATGATAGCAAAGTTTTTTACAATGTTATTTACTATTTTTTTTGTTAAATCCTTATATCTTGAAGGAGCTGATATTTATTTGGTGCCAATAATGTGTGTTTTTTTTGTTACTATACCATTAGCATTTTTAACTTTAGCTCCAAGATACATGCCAGCACATGAAGTCGAATTATTTTTTGTTTTAGAAACGACTCTAGGCCCCATTTGGGTTTGGTTAATTATTAGGGAAACTCCAAGTTTAGAAACCATAATTGGAGGAAGTTTAATTATATCTACATTACTGATACACACTATTTTAGAATTAAAAAAACCAAACTTAAAAAAAAGCTAATTAATTTAACTGAGAAATTAAATAATCTAAAATTTTATCTAATTTTTTCCATTTATTTAAGTAATATTTGTGCTTACTATAAAAATTTGATTTTAATTTAAAACAAACTTTCTTTATATTTTGATTTTTGTAATAATTTGCAAAAGTGCTTTTCATTTGTTTAATATCTTTGCCAGGCGTTTTTCCAATATTATTTTTGTTTCCATTTATATCTATAAAATCATCTACAATTTGAAAAATTAAACCAAAAAAATTTCCATAATCAGATGCAAAAGCAATTTCTTTTTTAGAGGAATTAGCAATCATTAGTGGTGAAATGCAACAAAATCTAAATAAAGCTCCAGTTTTCATTAAATACATCCTTTTAATTTCATTGATGTTTACCTTTTTCTTTTCATAAATTAAATCTAAAGATTGACCCCCAGCCAAACCTTTAGAACCAATGGATTTTGATAAATATTTTATTATTTCTATCCTTATTTTTGTATCATTACAGGTTTTTTTATCCGCTAGTATTTCAAAAGCAAGGTCATGAAGACTATCACCAGCTAAAATTGCTTGAGCTTCGTTATATTTTTTATGAGCACTCAATTTACCTCTTCTATAATCGTCATTATCCATACTTGGGAGGTCATCATGTATAAGAGAATAGGAGTGAATGATTTCAATTGCCGATGAAACCCTGTTATAATTAGTAGATCTTATCTTTTTTATTAATGAAAATTGCTTCACTAAATACGGTCTAATTCTTTTACCCCCATTTAAGGCACTATATTCCATTACTTTTTCAAGATAAGTAGTTGATAATTGGCTTGATAATAATTTTTTAAAATAATTATTGAAATTATTTTTTTCTTTTAAAATATCGATATAAATACTATTCTTCATTTATAATTTAAACAAATAACACTTTATCTGAATTTATCCACATAAGATAAATATTATTTTAAGTTTAATATGTTAATAATATTTTATTAAAAATATGAGAATTGAAGAAGAAGTAAAACTAGACTATTCAGATGTCCTATTCAGGCCTAAAAGAAGTACTTTAAAAAGTCGAAAAGAAGTAGATTTAATAAGAACCTATAAATTTAAACATAGCAATTATGAATGGACAGGTATACCAATTATTGCTAGCAATATGGACGGTGTAGGTGAATTAAAGATTGCTGAAATTTTATCAACTTTTAAGATGATAACTGCTCTTACAAAGCAACACAAACTTGAACAAATTAAAAACTTCAAAGATATAAAAAAAATCTATCCATTTGTTTCTTTAAGTTTAGGTACTGATAAGGAAGTATATAAAACTGTAAAAGACACATTAAAAGAATTAAATTTTTTTCAATTTATTTGTATTGATATTGCTAATGGATATTCAGATCATTTTAGTAAATTTATTTCTTCAGTTAGAGAGGATTTTCCTAGCAAAACAATAATTGCAGGAAATGTTGTAACTGCTGATATGACACAAGAATTGATTTTGAGTGGAGCAGACATCGTTAAAGTTGGAATTGGACCAGGAAGTGTTTGTACAACAAGAATTCAAACTGGTGTGGGATATCCTCAACTTAGTGCTGTAATTGAATGTTCAGATGCAGCACATGGTTTAAGTGCACATATAATTGCTGATGGAGGTTGTACATGTCCAGGAGACGTAGCTAAAGCATTTGGTGGGGGCGCTGATTTTGTTATGCTGGGGGGCATGTTAGCAGGTCACGAAGAGGGAGGAGGAAGGGTTATAAAAAAAAATGGATCAAAATATGTTGAATTTTATGGCTCTAGTTCAGAAACTGCACTTGAAAAACATTACGGAGGATTATTAGAATATAGAAGTAGTGAGGGGAAGATAAGTAGAATAAAGTATAAAGAATCACTAAAACACACAATTAACGATATTTTAGGAGGAGTAAGGAGTAGTTGTACCTATGTTGGGGCTCAATCTTTGAAACAATTAAGTAAATGCACAACTTTTATAAGAGTAAATAGACAACACAACAATGTGTTTGATTAATTATAAACCGATTGCACAACCGTCCTTTCTTGAGTCAGAACCACCAATTAATACTCCATTTTTATAATCAATTTTTATTGCTTGGCCACCACCATGATATCCATTAATTATTTCTGTATTATGACCAGTTTTTTTTAATTTTTTTTCAATTTCATGAGTTATTCCCAACTCAAGTTTATATGTATTATTGTAATTAAATCCTCTTGGAAAATCTATAGCCTCTTGAATTTTCATATTGTAATCAAAAATATTGTTGAGTACATGAGTATGACCAACTGGTTGGAATTGCCCTCCCATTACCCCATATGAAAGAATAATATCTTTTTTATTATTTGCAATCATTCCTGGAATTATAGTATGCAAAGGTCTCTTAAAAGAGGCAATACAGTTTGGATGATTATTTTCTAATCTAAAGTTTGTTCCTCTATTTTGCAGTAATATCCCGGTATTGTTTGTAGTAATTCCACTGCCAAAGGAATAACAAATTGAATTAATAATTGAAATTGCATTTAGGTCTTTATCAACTACAGTTAAATATGTAGTCTCTGGATGTGCGGGTATTTTAAGATTTCCAATGTCATAGCAATTTGTAAATGAGAACTTTTTAACATACTCATTAACTGATTTATCTGACAAGATTTTACTAAAATCAATATTAATAAAATTTGGATCTCCTATGTTTTCTTCACGAATTTTATAGCAAAATTTTGTTAACTCTGCTTCAATATGAAATCTTTCAAAACTCATAGGTTTATAATTTTCAATTTTCAATTTTTCCATCATTTTCATCATTAAAAGAACAGTTATTCCTGGTCCATTGGGAGGGCATTGATGGATATAAATATCTTTATATTTTGAAAATATAGTTTTATCTTTTATGGTTTTTTGTCGATTAAAATCTTCAAGAGTATGAACACCACCTAAACTATTTAATGATTTTACAATATCTCTCGCAATTTCTCCTGAATAAAATTCTTTTGCTCCCTTTTTACTAATTTTTAAAAGTGTATCACCTAAGGCCGGGTTTTTATAGTTTTCTGAAAATTTAAAACTCTTATCTTCTTTTAAAAATATTCTCCTTGTATTATTATTTTTTTTTAACTTGTTTATATTTTTTTCCCAGTCTAAGGCTACCTTTTCAGTAATATTATATCCATTTTTTGCTAGATAAATTGCTTTTTTAAATAATTGTTCAAATTCTAATTTGCCAAAATCATTATGCATTTCAGCCCATGCATTAACTGCTCCAGGAATTGTAACAGAGTGAGGACTTTCTTTATCTATTGATTTGATTTTTTTTGAATTAAAATAATCCAAATTTGCTTTTTCTGGATTAATTCCAGAACCATTGTATGATATAGGATCTTTTCCTTTCATACTTATTATCGAAAAGGAGTCTCCTCCTAATCCGGAAGCATTAGGTTCAACAACAGATAAAACTATAGATGCCGCCAATGCAGCATCTATAGCGTTACCCCCCTTTTTTAGAATTTCTATTGCTTCCAAAGATGCTAAAGGGTGGGATGTTGCTGCTATACCTTGAGAACTTAGAACATTTGATCTAATTTTTGATTCAAAAAAAGGCATATTTAAAGTAAATATAGTTTATATAATTGACAAAATAAACCATTTAATTTAGTTCAACAAAAAACTAAAAATTATGAAAGTAAGACATTCAATAAAATCTGCAAAAACCAGAGATAAGGACTGCAAAGTTGTTAGAAGAAAAGGCAGGATATACATAATTAATAAAAAAAATCCAAGAATGAAAGCCCGACAAGGCTAATTAAATTAATTTTTATTTGACAAATATTTTTCTGCCTCAAGTGCTGCCATACAACCCATTCCTGCTGCTGTAACAGCTTGCCTATAAATTTTATCTTTAACATCTCCAGCAGCATAAACACCCTCGACACTTGTTTCTGTACTATCAGGTTTAGTTAAAATATAATTTTCATCATCCATTTTTAATTTATTCAAAAATAATTTTGTCGCAGGATCATGTCCAATTGCAATAAATACCCCGTTTATATCCATTTCTTCTTGTGAATTATTTTTTATATCAGAAATTATTATTTTTTCTAATTCTCTTGGAGAATCCTTACCTTTAAACTCTTTGACAATTTTATTCCAATGAATTTTAATTTTAGGATTTTTAAATAGCCTTTCTTGTAAAATTTTTTCAGATCTTAAACTATCTCTTCTATGAATAATATTTACTTTTGAAGCAAAATTAGTAAGAAATAAAGCCTCTTCTGCAGCTGTATTTCCTCCACCTATTACTGCGACTTCTTTATCTTTAAAAAAAAACCCATCACAAGTTGCACAAGCGGATATTCCATAACCTTTAAATTTATCTTCTCCTTTTATTTTTAACCATCTAGCTTGCGCTCCGGTTGAAATAATAACAGACTCAGCTATATATTGTTTGTTGCTTTCTCCTATTGCTAAAAAAGGTTTTTTGGAAAAATCAACATCTGTGATTATATCATCGTGAATTACAGTACCAACTTTTTTAGCCTGACTTGCCATTTGCTCCATTAACCAAGGCCCTTGAATCACGTTTTCATATCCAGGGTAATTCTCAACATCTGTTGTAATAGTTAATTGTCCACCTGGAGTCAAACCTGAGACCAAATGTGGATTTAGGTTTGCTCTAGCAGCATATATAGCAGCTGTATAACCTGCTGGACCCGAGCCAATTATTAGTAATTTTGTTTTATTTTCTGTCATAATTTATTCAACTGGCCAATCAGTTTTAAAAGATACATAATTAATTTGAACACATCTTCTTTCTTTTTTTATACTTTTTTTTTCTAGCCCATGCCAGGTATCATTACCTGATGAAAAAAAATAACCTGTATTATGAATGTATTTTGATGTTTTTACTAGATTAAAAGACTCATCATAAAAATCTGTTCCTAAATTTTCCGATTCATCATAATTATTAATCCATAACATCATTGTCATAATTTTTTCTTTAATATCTTTGTGAGGTTTTAACCAAAAACCTATTTTATCTGCTATAACTTCAAGTCTCACATAAGATTTTGAAATATCTTTATTTAAATAATTAGAAACAATATTTTGACAAGATTTTGATTGTAATGTTTTAATCAACGATTTTAATTCTGGGTATAAATGACAATTTTTTTTATCTACAAAAATCCTTAATTTATTGTCTATTCCCCCACCAGAATAATCAGCAGCCCTAGTTCCATCATATGCATGTTGACCTTCAGGAATTTTTACTGAAATTATTTCATTAATAATATTTTGAGTTAAAGGTTTGTTAATTTCCCAGTGTTGAAATGGTTTATTACATTCTCTAACACTATTTTCTAAAGAGTTTAAAAATTCATTCATTATATATATTATTTTAATATTTTTGTGTTTAATATACCAGCTATTCTTTTTGCTTCATTTAAAGGCTCATATGACCATGAATATAATCTATCTTCAAAAGGTCTTGTTATCCCTTTTTGTTGAAACTCTTTATGAAAACTCTCAAATCTCAGGCTTTTTCTTTTAAATGGTAAATGAAAAATAAATATAGGCTTACCAGTAATTGTTGCCTCAGATATCATTGAAGTGGAATCCGAAGTTAATATTATGTAATCTGAAATTTTTAAAGAATATTTATAGGGATTTATAGAATTTTTATCCCAAACGTAGTATTTTTTTGTAAATTTATTTTTTAATATATCAATTAATTTTAAGTCCGTTCTTCTTGAACTAACAAAAAGAAAATAATATTTTTCTTCTAAATTATTCAATTTTTCAATTAGAGAAATCAGCTTGTTTATTTCTACATTTGTCAATTTATAATGATTATTTTCACCTCCTAAAATAATTGTAACTATTTTTTTGTTATTTGGAATTTCAAATATTTTTTGAGAATTATCAATGATTTCTTCAGTTAAATTATGTATAGCACCAAAAGAATTTATTACATTATCCCCTTTTAATTTGTCGTGATTTGGTGACACTACATAATCAAATTTATTTGCATTAATTTTAGGATTTTGGATATGAATTGTAGTAATTTTATCTTTTAATTTTTTTTTTAAATAAATTGATGCATAAACACTTTTTCTGCCACAAGTAATTAATATTTTAGGTAAATCTCTTTCTATAAAATCAATGTTAAAAATATTCTTATATATTGGCAATATTCCTGGTTGAAGTATTGACCATGGCCATTTGAGTTTTATTATTTTTTCTTGAAAATTAGAGTCTATATGTTCTGCCAATCCTTTTACTTGACTTATCATTCCTTGAGATCCATCAGTCATGACCCATAAATTTGTTTTGGTTCTCAATTTGATTATATATACTTTACTGATTTAATAGAATAAGTTTTTGAACCCTTTGGACTATTGAATTCTACTATGCTGTTTTTCTCTTTACCAATTAATGCTCTTCCTAAAGGACTCGTAATTGATAATTTATTTTTTTTAATGTCAGATTCGTTTTCTCCAACTATTTGATATGTTGATTTTTGCTTTGTTTCTTCATCTATTACAGTTACTGTAGCTCCGAATTTTATATCTTTACCAGATAAAGTAGAAACATCAATAATATCTGCTTGAGCAATAACTGATTCTAATTCTGCTATTTTTCCTTCAATAAAACTTTGTTTTTCTTTCGCTGAATGATATTCGGCATTTTCAGAAAGATCTCCATGGGATCTTGCTTCGGCGATTGCTTTTATTATATTTGGCCTTTCTTCATTAATAAGCTGTTTGAGTTCAATTTGCAGCTTATTGTGGCCTTCTACAGTTATAGGAATTTTTGACATTTTCTTTTATTTTTTTCTTTTTTTACAATAATAAAAAAAAAAAAATTATCAACTAGTTTATCTTCAATATAAGGCTTGTAAAGATCTAACTTTTAGATTTTTTTTCTTCAAAATAGCTATAGAATTAACTGCAACTCTAGCCCCATTTATAGTAGTATAGTAAGGAGTGTTAGAGATTAAGGTATTTCTTCTCATTATATAGCTATCTCCCATAGATTTTTTATCTTCCGTTGTATTTATTACCAAGTTTATTTTATTTTCTCTTAACAAATCAACCACATGTGGACTTCCTTCACTAATTTTATTTATTTTATTTATTTTTACATTTCTATCTTTTAAATATTTTGTTGTTCCATCAGTGCCTATAAGTTTAAAACCAATTCTAATTAATTTTTTTGCGATTAATATTAGTTCTTTCTTATCTTTATCTTTTACTGATAAAAACACTTTTCCGCTTGTAGGAAGATTTATTCCCGCGCCTATTTGACTTTTAGCATATGCAGATAAGAAACTTTTATCTATTCCCATTACTTCACCAGTAGATTTCATTTCAGGACCTCTTAAAACATCGACATTTTGAAATTTTTTAAAAGGAAAAACTGGTTCTTTAACTGAAAAATAAGGTAATTTTTTATAATTTTTTAATTTTTTAAAATCTTTTAATTTTTTTCCCATGATGACATAAGTAGCTAGTTTAATTATTTCTATTCCGCTTGATTTTGCAACAAAAGGTACGGTTCTACTTGCTCTGGGATTTACTTCTAATACATAAATTTCATTATTCTTTATAGCAAATTGAATATTCATAATTCCTATCACATTTAACTCTTTAGCCAACAACTTTGATTGGCGTTCAATTTCTAAAATTACATTATTTTTTAATGAATATGGAGGAATAGAACATGAACTATCACCAGAATGGATGCCAGCCTCTTCAATATGTTCCATAATACCTGCTATGTAAATATCGTTATCTTTGTCTCTAATTAGATCAACATCAAGCTCTTTTGCATTTTCTAAATATCTATCGAGTAGAATAGGGTTATTTTCAGGAACATGTCTAGATGTCCATATAGATCTAGCATAATTAAAATATTCAGATAGGTTTTTTTCTTCATACACAATTTCCATTGCCCTACCACCTAAAACAAAAGAAGGTCTAATTAAAACAGGATAACCAATATTCCTAGCAATTGAAGTAGCTTCGTCAATATTATATGCTATTCCATTTTCTGGTTGTTTCAATTTTAGTTTAGATAATATTTTTTTAAAATCTTCTCTATCTTCAGACAAATCAACCGTATTTGGAGAAGTTCCTAAAATTTTTGTATTTTTTTCAATTTCTTTTGCTATGTTTAAAGGAGTTTGCCCTCCAAATTGGATAATTGCGCCAATTAAACTCCCTTTTTTACTTTCAGCATTAATAATATTATTAACATTTTCAGATATTAGTGGCTCAAAATATAATCTATCCGCAGTATCATAATCTGTAGATACAGTTTCAGGATTACAATTAATCATAATTGTTTCATATCCCATTTCTTTCAATGCAAAAACTGCATGAACACAGCAATAATCAAATTCAATACCCTGACCTATTCTGTTTGGACCTCCTCCTAGTATAATCACTTTTTTATTTTTAGAAGGTTTTGACTCACACTTTTCTTCATTATATTCTTCATTATTATAACTTGAATATAAATAAGGCGTAGAAGAGTCAAATTCACCTGCACAGGTATCAACCCTTCTGTAAAAAGGATAAATGTTATTTTTTACCCTAAAATTCTCTATTACTTTCAATGGAATTTGAGATATTTCAGCAATTCTTTTGTCACTAAATCCATAATTTTTTATTCTATAAAAATCATCAATTTTTAAAGGTAGTTTAAATTTTAAAATTTCTTTTTCTATTTCAGTAATTATTTTTATTTGATTAACAAACCATTTATCATATCCGGTCAAAGAACATATTTTTTCAACAGTGAATTTATTTCTTAATGCTTCTGCTATATAGAGTATTCTTTCTGGACTTTGAGTTAATAAATTTTCTTCAATACTGTATAGAGTTTGCTGTTTTTCTCTTTTTGGTTTATTTAAACCGTTTAGACCAGTTTCTAATGAACATAACCCCTTTTGCAATGACTCACTAAAAGATCTGCCAAAACTCATAACTTCACCTACAGATTGCATTGAAGTGGTTAATAAGCCACTAGTGGTGGAAAATTTTTCAAATGAAAATCTTGGAATTTTAGTAACAATATAATCTATACTTGGTTCAAAGCTTGCTGGAGTAACCTTAGTAATATCATTTGTTAATTCGTCTAAAGTAAAACCTACTGCCAATTTAGCTGCTACCTTTGCTATTGGAAATCCAGTTGCTTTTGAAGCCAAAGCAGAAGATCTACTTACTCTAGGATTCATTTCAATAACTAGCATTCTTCCATCTTTTGGATTTATAGCAAATTGCACATTAGATCCGCCTGTATCTACACCAATTTTTCTTAACACACTTATGCTTGCATCTCTCATTATTTGGTATTCTTTATCGGTTAATGTTAGTGAAGGAGCAATTGTAATAGAATCGCCAGTGTGCACTCCCATAGGGTCAATATTTTCTATAGAACAAACAATTATACAATTATCATTTTTGTCTCTTACAACTTCCATCTCATACTCTTTCCAACCAATTACAGATTCTTCTACTAAAACTTGTTTTGTGGGACTTTCATCAAGACCATTTTTAATTGAAGTAAAAAATTCTTCAGTCGTTCTCGCTATTCCTCCACCGGATCCCCCTAAAGTAAAACTTGGTCTTATAATTACTGGTAAATTTATCTTATTTATTAAATTTAATGCTTCTTGATTTGATTTAATTATTATACTTTTAGGGGATTCTAAGCCAATTTCATTCATAGCTTTCTTAAATAAATTTCTGTCCTCAGCCAAATTTATTGATTTTGGTTTTGCGCCAATCATTTCAACATTGTATTTCTTTAAAATTTTAAGTTTATGTAATTTTAACGCTGCATTTATTGCGGTCTGCCCTCCCATAGTTGGGAGTAATGCATTAGGCCTTTCTTTTTTTATGATCTTTTCTATAAATTCAGTATCTATTGGTTCTATATATGTTTTATCAGCAATATTTGGATCAGTCATTATTGTTGCTGGATTAGAATTAATTAAAATTACATTAAAGCCTTCATCCTTTAATGCTTTGCAGGCTTGTACACCCGAATAATCAAATTCACATGCTTGACCAATTATTATTGGCCCAGCTCCTATAACTAATATTTTTTTAATATCTTTTCTTTTTGGCATATTTTTTTATATTTTGATGAAATTTATTAAACAAATACTGACTGTCATGTGGCCCCGGGCTTGATTCTGGATGATATTGAACACTAAATATAGGTAACTTACTGTGTTCAACACCTTCATTTGATTTATCAAACAAGGAAATATGAGTCTCTTTTATTTCTTTTGGTAAACTTGATCCAATAACTTCGAAACCATGATTTTGAGTAGTAATTTCAACTTTTTTTGAAATTAAATTTTGTACTGGGTGATTTGCACCTCTATGTCCATGGTACATTTTTTTTGTTTTAGCTCCAAAAGAAAGACATAATAATTGGTGCCCTAAGCATATTCCAAAAATTGGTATATTTAATTTTATTAATTCTTTAATTACTGGTACGGCATATTTTCCTGTTGCAAAAGGGTCTCCAGGCCCGTTAGAAAGAAAGATACCGTATGGTTTAAATTCAATAATTTTTTTAAAAGAAGATTTAGCGGGTACAACTATTATTTCAAGATTTCTTTGACACAGTGATCTAAGAATATTTCTTTTAGCTCCATAATCTATACAAACTATTTTATATGTTTCTTTGTTTATAAAATTCTCATCAAAATTGTTTTTTTTATGATTCCATTTTGACTCAAAGGTAGTATATTTTATTTTTGTGGTTACTTGACTTGCTAAGTCTAGATTTTCAAGCCCTTTCCATTTCTTAATTTTTTTTACAATCTTATTAATATCAAAATTTATTTCACTAAAATTTATTAATGCTGCTTTTAAAGCACCTTTTTTAACAAGGAGTTTAGTTATATATCTTGTATTTATGTTAGTAATACAAGGTAGATTGTTTTTTATAAACCACTTATCTAAAGTTTTTATAGATCTCCAATTTGAAGATGTGCTAACCTCTTCAGATATAACACATGCACTTGCAAAAGGCTTTATAGATTCATTGTCATTAATATTTGTTCCTACAATGCCTATATGAGGAAAAGTAAATGTTATTATTTGCTTTGCATAGGATGGGTCAGTTAGTATTTCTTGATATCCTGTTATAGACGTATTAAAACAGAGTTCAGCGATTACAGTTCTTTTCGGCCCTAGCCCATATCCCCAAAAAACTTCACCATTTTCTAGTATTAATACTGCGGAATATTTTAATTTTTTAATGCTATGTTCAATTTTCTCAGGCATTAAAAGAAGTGTAGTAATTTGTTTATAAATATTAGTCAAGTAGTAGTTATTTCTCTAATTTAATATTATATAAATAAAAAACTATAAGAATTCGATTCGATAAAATATATTAAAAAAATGATCAAAATATTAGAAAAAATTGAAGAAAAATATAAATCTTCACTAAAAGAAAAAAATCAAACAAAGATTAAAACTTATAGATTAATTAAGTCCGCTATAAAAGATAAGGATATTTCTTTGAGGTCAGAAAATGATAAAATTATAACTGATGAAGATATTTTTAAAATTCTACAATCATTAATTAAACAACGTAAAGAATCTTTTGAAATGTATAGTAAGGGTGGAAGGAAAAATCTCGCCGAAATAGAAATGGAAGAAATCAAAATAATCAAAGCTCTATTACCAGAGCAATTTAATCCCGATGAAACAAAAACATTAATTACACAAATAATTAAAGAAGTAAAAGTCGAGTCTATTAAAGATATGGGTAAGGTTATGGCAACTCTAAAGACAAAATATTCTGGTAAAATTGATATGTCATTAGCTGGGCAATTAGCAAAACAAATTATACAAGAAAAAAATTAATGAATTCTTTAAGAGATAAGATAGATGAAATAAAATCAAAAATAAAATTAAGTGATGAACTATCAAAACATACGAAACTAGTAAATCGCGGAAATGATTTATGGTGCTCCTGTTTATTTCATAATGAAAAAACCCCTTCTATGAAAATTAATGAAGAGCTATCGTCATATTATTGTTTTGGATGTGGGGCAAAGGGAGATTTAATATCATTTTACACAGATTATTTGAAATATTCTTTTAATGATGCTTTAATAGAATTAAGCCGCAAAGCGGGAGTAACTATTGATAGACAATTAAATCAAAATACAAATGATAAAAAACTTATAGAAAAAATAGATCAAATTTATTTAGAAGCAACTAATTTTTACTGCAAGAATTTATATATCAAAGAGAATAAAGCAGCTTTAGAATATCTTAAAAAAAGAAATATTTCAGAACAAACAATAAACTTTTATAAAATTGGTTATTCATATAATAGAAAAATTTCATTGTATAACCATTTAAAAAATAAATCTTTTGAAGAAGATGATTTAGTTAAATCAAATTTATTTAAAATTAATACTAATAATAAAAGAGATTTTTTTTATAAAAGGTTAATGTTTCCAATTATTAATAATTATTCAAAAATAGTTGGATTTGGTGGAAGAACAATTGAAAATATCGAGCCAAAATATATTAATTCAGCAGAAGGTAATTTTTTTAAAAAAAGAAAACTTCTTTTTAATTTAGAAAATGCAAAAAAAATTGCTAGAAAAAAAAATAATTTATTAATTTGTGAGGGCTATATGGATGTTATTTCTTTAGCTGATAAGGGTGTTAAAAGCGTTGTAGCTCCTTTGGGGACTTCTATGACAGAGGAACAGTTATTACTTGCATGGAGAACTTGTAAAATACCAACTATAATGTTTGATGGAGACATTGCAGGAAAAAAAGCGTCAATTAAGTCAGCATTACTTGCTCTTAAATTTATAAAACCAGGATATTCTTTAAATTTTTTGGAACTACCTGACAAAGAGGATCCTGATAGTTTTATAAATAAATTAAATAAAAATGATTTTGTCAATTTCTTAAAAAATTCTAAAAATTTGTCAAATTTTATTTTTGATTATGCAAAAAATTCTTTTCAACATCAAACGCCAGATCAAAAAATTATTTTTGATAAATATTTTGATGATATAACTGATTTGATTTCAGATAAGAAAGTCAAATTTTTTTATAAAAGAGAATTTAAAAATAAATTGTTTTCTTTCTTTAATATTAAAATAAATAAAAAACTAAGAAATGATAATAAAAAATTAAATGAAGAAGTTATGAAGCTTAAAGAAAATGAATATTTATCCTTCATAGCAACATTTATAAATCACCAGTCCATCAGAGCAGATATTATAGATGATATAATAAAGATAATTATTGAAAACGATTATTTAGCAAAATCATTTGAAGAAATTTCTAAAAGAGATAATATAAATCTATCTAGCAAAGATATAGTAAGTTATCTTAAAAATTCAAAATATGAGAATATTGTAGATAAAGCGTTAAATAGGCAAATTTATCAACTTTTCCCTTATTCTTCGCCAAATTTTAATTCACAAAAAGCATTACAAGAAGTTAAAAAATCTGCAAAAATAATTGATACAAGGCTTTCAAATTTAGCAGAATTAGATAAAAGCATTAAGAATTTAGAATCTGAAGCAACTTTATTAAATTGGCAAGAATTTGAAAAGTTAAGTTATGATTATATATCTGAATTAGAATAATAAATATAATGGCACCTAAAAAAAATAAAAAAACAAAAACAAAACCAAAAAAACCAAATAGAGTGGCAACAAAAAAAGTATCTTTTAAAAAGAAAGCCATTAAAAACAAAAAATTAAAAGAAAAGATAAAAAAAGAAAAACTTACAAAACGTTTAAAAAAGAAAAAAATTGCTGCAAAACTTAAAATAGCAAAATTAAAAGAAAAGTTAAGAAAGAAAAAAATTTCTGCAAGATTAAAAAAAGCAAGATTAATAGAAAAGTTAAGAAAGAAAAAAATTGCAGCCAAATTAAGAAGAAAAAAACAAATTGAAAGATTAAAATTAGCTGAAAAAATCAAGAAAGAAAAACTTGAAAAAAGAAGATTAAGAAAATTAGAAACTGAAAAAAGAAGAGCTTTAGCAATAGAGGAAAAAATAAATAAATTATTAGATGATTTATTGATAGTAGGTAAAAGAGATGGTTACTTAACAATTAAACAAGTAGAAAGAATAATTCCAAAAAAATTAAGAAGTGAAACTAAGGTAGAGGAAATCAAAAAAAGGATTTCATCTCAAGAAATCTCAATAGTAGCAAAAAAAGAAGAATTTATTACTGGTAAGGATGAGGATGGGAATTTTAATTTATCTGACTCTATTGAAGATGATAAAAAATCTCAGGTTGGAAAAACTAACGATCCAGTAAGATTATACCTTAGAGATATGGGTGGTGTAGATCTATTAAGCAGAGAGGGTGAGATTGCCATAGCCAAAAGGATTGAAGCAGGAAGAGAGATGATGATTGGAGCTATTTGCGAGAGTCCTCTTACAATTAGATCAGTGATTAGTTGGAAAGATTCTATCAAGGATGGCACAATGCTTTTAAGAGATATAGTTGATCTTGAAGCAACCTATGATGTTTCAGATTTTGGAGAAAGCAAAATAGATGAAACTTTAAAAATTATTGAATCAGGCTCAACTAAAGAACAAAAATTAGAAGAAAAAAAATTAAAAAAAGAAAAAAAAGAAAAAAAAGAAAGTAAAGATAAATCGGATGAAGAAATTTCAGCAGATCAAGAGGAAGAAGATGAAGAACTAGATAGCTTGAATTTATCTCTTGCTGTTATGGAGGAAAAACTTAAACCCCAAGCTTTAAAAGATTTTGATAACATAGCTAAAACTTTTAAAAAATTAAAAAAAACCCAATCAGATTTGAAAGATTTGAATTTAGATGATGATAAAAAACTTAAATCTTTAGAAAAAAAATATAAAAAAATACAAAGGGAAATGATTGAGCTAATGAAAGGGGTTCACCTAAATTCATCTACAATTGAAGCTTTGATGGATCATTTATACGATTTAAATAAGAAGTTATTAATGAGAGAGGGTAAATTGCTAAGATTAGCAAATGATTGTGGAATTAAAAGAGAAGATTTTATTAAAAATTACATTGGATATGAAGGTAAAGAATCTTGGTTAAAATTAATATCAAAAGATACTAGCAAGGAATGGATAAAGTTTTCAAATACTTATAAAGATGTAATCCTACAGGTTGTTTCAGATATAGCAGAAATTGAAAATGCAGCGGAGGTTTCAATAGATGAGTTTAGAAGAATCGTCGGAACTGTTCAACAAGGAGAAAGATCAGCAAGTAGAGCAAAAAAAGAAATGGTAGAGGCAAATTTGAGACTAGTTATTTCTATAGCAAAAAAATATACAAATCGTGGTCTTCAATTTTTAGATTTGATTCAAGAGGGCAATATAGGTTTGATGAAAGCGGTTGATAAATTTGAGTATAGGAGAGGATATAAGTTTTCAACATATGCTACATGGTGGATTAGACAAGCTATAACTAGGTCAATTGCGGATCAAGCTAGAACAATTAGAATTCCTGTGCATATGATAGAAACAATTAATA
>MDTG01413104.1_pt1 | contig 36570 bp, 32 predicted proteins | sample 811421 | NCBI WGS metagenome assembly MDTG01 (sample SAMN05326645, study PRJNA326480) | marine metagenome | isolation source: seawater | place: Pacific Ocean: South East | collected 2011
ATTTTGAAAGTTTAAATAACTCATATAAAAATTTTTTAAAAAACGATAATATAAATTATGGAAATCTTGCAGCTCATAAAAGACCACTAAAAAGTTATTTATTAAAATATGCCTCAATTTTTTTTTAAAAAATAAACTTTAATAATGAACAAAAAAAATTTTATTAAAAATCAATTTGTATTTAATATATTTTTTTTAATATTATTATCGATTTGTATATTATTTATATTTTTTAATATAAATAAAGGTTTAGATTTTACCGACGAGTCATATTCATTGTTAAGATCATTATATCCTGAGCTAGAAATTGGTAAAATAACTTATTTCGGATATTTAAATAAATTTTTACTTGATTTTTTTAATCAAAACTTAAGTTTATTAAAGATATTTACAATTTGTTTACTTTCTGTCTCATTTATTAATTTAAGCTTTACTTTTAATAAATTAATCAAAATTTTTTTTAACTACCAATATAACTACATTTTTTTATTAGTTATTAGCTTTGCAGGAATTGTTAATTTTTACAGTAATTGGAGACTTTTTCCAAATTATGATTTTTACAACTTAATTGGTGTGATAAATTTTTTATCTGGTTTAATTTTATTTTTTTTAAAAAAAAAATTTAAATATAATCTTAATATAATTTATGCTTTATCATTAATATCTATAGGTCTATTAATTTCACTAATTTCAAAACCAAGTACATTTATTATTTTATCAATTTTAGCTTTATTGACTCCTTTTTTTATAAAAGATGAAAGAATAAGCGTTTTTATTAATTGTTTAGCTACAATATTGATAAGCTTCTTATTTTTTTTAATTTTTTTAAAGATGATAAATATATCTTATCAAGAATATATAACAGACTTGATTTTTGGATCAGATATTAAAAAATTACAAGACCCAAGATATGATATTAAATTTTTACTTTTAGGCTCTATTAAACAATTATTATTTTTTTTTTATACTAAATCATATGTATTTATTGCTGTTTTAGCAATTTTATATATTGAAAAAAAATTCATACAGTCAAAAGGTTACCTGTCTATTATTTTTTCATCTTTACTTCTTTTGGTTTTTAAAAGTCCATTATTTGCAATTACTTGTTTAGGCCTTCATATAATTATTGCAGAATACAATTTTTTAAAAAAAAATTTTTTTAAGGTAATATATTTACCTTTTGTTTTTTTTATTTGTTATTTTGGTTTTTCTATTGGAACAAATACTAATTTCGTTGTTCATTTAAAGAAATTAGATATTTTGGCTTTTTTGCTATTTTTTTACTTGTTAAATCTTTTTAAATTTAATTATAGATTTAAAGAAGTTATCTTGAATACAGTTTTGATAGGCACAATCTGTATTTTAGTAACTTTACAGTTTAATCAAGGTATAAAAAAACCTTATAGACTACATGACAGTGTTCTCAAACAAACCAAGAAAATTAATATTAAACCATTTAATAGCAATATATTTATTGACAAGTCTTCTCATAGTTTTTTAACAAATATTCAAGATATTTTTTTTAATAATAATTGGAAATCTAAAGATAGCTTGATAGAACTTTCTGGCAGGTATCCTGTTTTTAATGTCATATTGGAAGCAAGGTATGTATCAAAACCATGGTATCTTGGTGGTTACGATGGAAGCACAAATTTTGTAAAAAGTTTCTTAAAAGAAACTGACACCAATTTAATTAAAAATTCTTGGATAATTACTTCTGATTATAAATTTGGAATTTCAGAACAAGTATTGGAAGAGCTTAATTTAAATTTAAATAAAGATTATATATATGTCGACAAATTTTATGACAAGATTAATGATAGATTATTTAAAGTTTATAAACCAAATAATTAAAAACTTTATTTTAGATTAAATTTTTTTTTTGTAGCAGCCCAAGATAAAGCTCCAACTTTACCAAATCCACTATGTTGTGAACTGGTTAATTCACAGATCTTATTGCTAACTTTATTTAACTTATTGTCATTAATCTTTAGTTGAATTTCTGCACATTTTTCAAAATGATAATTTAGATGGAATAATTCGTCTATTGAGCTCCCCAAAATTATAACACCATGATTTTTTAATATAATAAGTTTTATATCCTCAGATGCGATTTTTTGAAGTTTTTTTCCCTCATTTTTATCTACTACCATACCAGAGTAATTAAAGTATTTTACTTTTTTATAAAAGCGCATACTTGATTGGTTAAGTTTCTCATTAAAACCAGATTTTAAACAAGATATTGCAACTCCATTAACTGTATGTGTATGTAAAATCGCAACAGGTTTTGATTTAGACAAGTGTAAATATTTATGAATATAAAAACCTGCTTTATTTACTTCGTTATATTTTTTGGAAAAAGTATCATCTAATTTTACATATACCAAATTGTCTGAGGTAACCTGTGAAAATAAATATTTATGTTTGTTTATATAATATCCTTTTTTATCATTTGATAAAACTGAAGCGTGGTTTGCAGTAAGATCTCCAATATTATATTTAGAGATTACACGAAAAAAATTAAATAGTTCTTTTTTCTTATTTACCATTATTTGAAGTTCAATTTACTTATTTTTACTAAATTTTTTAATCTTGATCTATTGATAAATTTTTTTAAATTTTCAGAAAAGATTTTATATTGATCTGTCCAATAGTTATAATAATAACCCCCTATATGAGGAGTTATAAATACATTATTTAACTTTTTGAATTTCCTATTCAATTTTGGTCTTATACTTCCGTCTAAATAAATACAACTGTTTTTGTTTTTAAATGCAAAACTAAAAAGATCATTAATATTTATTGTCTCTATTCTACCAATCAAAATTAAATTAGTATTTTGTTTTAATCTTTTTAAAAATTTAAAGTTTATAAATTCATTATTATTCTGGTTATTTGGTAAAAGATTTATCACTACTGAATATTGTTTTAATTTTTTTTTACATGATTTGAAAGAAATCAAATTTTTTTTTTTTAAATGTTTGGATCTAGACGAATAAATATCTATATATTTTGTAAAATTTTTTAAAAGTTTTTCTGTTATCTTTGCTACATTGCCGTAACCTAATATTAATACCTTTTCATTTTCGTCTGTAGTAATTTTTGTGAATATATCTTCATAATTTTTCCTATTAGAAAACCTTTTTAGAAAAAATAATCTTTTATTTATATCTAAAAAAAAAAGTAATATTAGATTAGCCACTGACCAAGAATTTATTTTTTTACTATTAGTAATTTTTACTTTTTTATTTTTTAATAGATTATATGATAGTTTGTCAGTTCCTACTGATCCAAAATGAATCCACTTAAGATTAGGGAATTTAATCAAATCACTATCTTTAATGCGTGTACCCCAATAAATATCAATATCTTTTTTTGGTAATTTTTTTTGGTTGATATTGAAAATGTTACAAATTTTAGACAATTTTTTTTTATACGATATTGGCAATTTATAAATTGCCTTCCCATAAACAAAATCTGTAACTATATTTAATTTACTCAAATTTAAATTTGTCTTTTTCTTTTTTTTTATATTTCAAATTTTTATTATAAAAATTTTCTATAATCTTAAGATCATTTTTTAAATAAAATTTAGAATTCTTTATCTTAGCATTCATTACAAAAAAGTCATTTAATTCAAATTTGGTAATTGGAAACTCAACCATTAAAATTTCTTTTTTAAATAATGATGCGAGCTCTAAAGATGCATTCAAGTTTACAATACTTCCCCAACAATGAAGAATGATTTTTTTATTAATTTTGTTATTTTTTATATACCTTATTATTTTAATTATATCACTTATACTACAATGACTTAGATCAACGTTCACATATTTTAAATGTTTAATATGAAGTAAAGATAAAAAATCATAGTAAGATGTAAAATTTTCTCCTATGGAAATATTAATTTTACCTTTTCCATCAAAAATGGATTTCTCAAATATATTCTCTATATTTGTTGGCTCTTCTAACCACAATAATTTCTTATTTTTTATGTATGACAGAAATTGATTTAATTTTGAGTAATTATTATTCCTTCTAAAAGTGTTTGCTATTAAGTCAACAGCATAATTTTCAAAATATTTTTCAACATTATTTAAAATTTTTTTGTAATTTCTGTTTATATCTAATCTGATTTTAATTCTGTTAATTTTTAAATCTTTTGCTCTTATAAAATCTTTTTTCAAATTTTTTAAAGAACTTCTAATTGAGCCAGCACTTGCATAAATTTCAACACTATTTTCTTTTTTAATATTTGATTTAATAAAAGTTTTTGCAATTGAATCCGCAAATGTGCATTTATTAATTTGTGAATGGTTACTAATAAGTGCAATTTCAATTGCAGATAATATACTTTTAATTATACCTTGGTAAAAAAAAAACTTGTTGTATTGAAGTTTTTTTAACTCCTTAAAACATTCAGAGATTGTTTTTCCAATAAAATTTTTTGAAAGATAATTAAGATTTAATTCAAATAATTTTGGAGAATATATTCCAACAAGACTTTCGCCATATCCATAATTACCGTTACTTAGTGTAATCTTTACTAAACTAATAATCTTTTTATCTCCATATCCGTAGTATTTTTGGTCACCAAATTTACCACTAATTAATTTTGATTTTATATTTTTAATTCTTATCAATTTTCCTTTGACCATCTTCCAGAATATATCTTTCTGATCTCTATTTCTTGGGGGATAAACTTCTCTTTTGATATAATATTAAATTTTTTATACCTTTCTATTATCCTACTGAGTTCTAGAAGTTGTTTTGGTAAAATCGCAAACTTGTTATCTCTACCTGGCAATTTGTTATCAATTGTAAAATGTTTTTCAATTAAATTTATACCTAAACCTAGGCTGACAACACTACTTAAGATATCATTAGTATGATCTGATAATCCAATGTTTTTAGATATTGTTTTTATCTTATTAATTCTTGATAAATTTGCTTGCTCATCTAAACATGGATATGATGAAACACAGTGCATTACTGTTACATTATTTTTATTCAATAACTTTAAACTTTTTTTAATTTCAGATATTTTAGATGCTCCAGTTGATAAAAAAATATTTTTAAACTTATTTGATGTAAATTTTAATAATTGTTTATTTCTATTTTCAGGTGATGGTATTTTAATAGTATTTTTTTTTAAATGTTTGATTAATTCATAATCACTATGGTTAAATAAACTAGTAAGAAATTTTATTTTGTACTTGTTACAAATCTTATTTAACTTAGTGTAATCATCTTTGTTTAGTTCTGCTTTTTCATAAATTTGTCTTCTTCCATCTTTATCCCATGGACCAGGTTTAAGATTTTTAACTCTCCATGTTTGAAATTTTGCATAATCTGCTCCAGAATTTTTTGCAGCTTTAACCATTTTCTCTGCTAAAGTAATTGAACCCATATGGTTCCATCCGATTTCTGCTATTAATTTAATATCTATCATAATAAAAAAATTAACATATATTCATAACCTTAAAATAACAATAATAAATGACAACTTTAGCAATCATTCCCGCAAGGTCAGGAAGTAAAGGTTTTCGAAATAAAAATATTCAAAAAATTAATAATAAAACATTGATCGAAATAGCTTATGATGTTGCAAAAAAAACTAAAATATTTACTGATATTTTAATAAGCACCGATTCCTACGAATATAAATCAATTTTAGAAAAAAAAAGTATTTTTATTGATACCTTAAGACCTAAAAAGTTTTCAAAAGATAACACTTCAGACTTAGAGCTTTTAACATATGAGATTAAAAAATTTGAAAAAAAAAACAATACTAGAGTTAAATATATATGTTTGTTACAACCAACTTCACCTTTAAGGCGAGTGCAAGATTTAAAAAAATGTTTTAATTTAATGATATTTAATAAATTGGACGCTGTTTGGACAATTTCAAAAATTGATAAAAAATTTCACCCTATTAAAATACTGATAACAAAAAAAAATAGGTTAAAGTATTTTTCATCAGAGGGACACAATTTTGTCAATAGGCAGTCTTTAAAGGATAATTTTATTAGAAATGGTATAGCTTATTTTTTCACTCGAAAATCCATTATTAATTTAAAACAGATACTTCCGTTAAATTCAGGTTTCGTTGAAACTACGAGGGAAATAGCAAATATTGATAGTTTTCAAGATTTTCAAAAAGCAAAAAGATTATTAAAAAAAATTAAATAATGTGTGGATTCTTTGTAGTTAAACCAAAAAATAAAAAGTTTATAGTAAATAAAAAAAAATTTATTCACTGTACAAAAATGATGAAACACAGAGGCCCAGATGATTTAAACTTTTATTTTGATAAAAATATTTGTATGGGTTTTAATAGGTTAAGTATTATAGATTTAAGTTCAAATGGTGCACAACCATTTCAAAGTGAAGATAGTCAGCAAGTCCTTGTTTATAATGGTTATTTATCTAATTCTGAAAAGTTAAAAAATAAATTGAGACAATCAGATAAAAACATAAATTTTAAAGGTCATTCAGATACTGAAGTACTTTATCGACTAATTGATAGTTATGACAGTAAAATTTTTAGTTTCATTAAAGGCATGTATTCATTTGTAAGTTACCATAAAAAGAAAAATAGTTTGTTAGTAGCAAGAGATCCATTTGGAATAAAGCCTTTATATTTTTTTGAGAATAAAGATTATTTTGTTTTTAGTTCTGAAATTAAACCAATAATTAAATTTACTAAGAGTAATAAAATTTCTGATAGAGCCATTACAAATTATTTCTTTTTAGGTACCCAAGATAATTCTGATCAAACTTTCTTTTCAAATATTAAATCTATTAAGTCAGGATTTTATTTAAGAGTTAAATCAAACAAAATTTCCAATTATGAGAGTTTTTTTAATTTATATATCCAGTCAAATAATAATAATGAATTTAACATAAAAAAAATTAAAACTATTTTTGAAAAAAAATTTTCTGAGATTACTTCAGAATATTTAAATACAGATAGGAAATGTGCTTCGTTTTTATCTTCAGGCGTTGATAGTAGTTATATTTCTAAATCAATGTCTTTATTACTTAATTACAAAGTTGATACCTTTACATATGGTTTTTCAAATTATTCAAGTGAAAATTTAAGTGCAAATAAATTTGCTAAAAATAATAACATGAATTTTAATAACATTTATTTGAATTCAAATGATGTAATAAATAGAATAGACAATGTAATCAAAAAAACAGAAAGTCCAATCACTTCTATCAGATTAATTGCTGTTGATAAGTTATATCAATTAGTAAACAAAAAAGGTTACAATGTTATACTAGAAGGTACTGGTGGTGATGAGGCATTAGGAGGATATGAATATAATTATATTCAATTTTTAAAAGATCAATACCCGTCTAAATTAAAAAATATTAGCAATGAGATAATAAAAAAAGCACTCGATAGTAATAATTTTTATAAAAAAATTGCTGATTCTTTGATAGTCATTAATAATCAAAATGCTGCTACAACAGATGGAACACCATATGTTTATTCAGATTTATTTAATTTTGATTATTTAAATGAAAACTTAGATCAATCTTTTTTTTTTAAGGACAGAGAAAGATACTATCAAAAATTAAATAATTTACAAAAATCGCAGTTTAAAGATATTTATGAAATAAAATTACCAAAAATATTAAATTATAGTGATAAAATAGCTATGAGTTACAGTGTAGAAACAAGGTTCCCCTTTTTAGATGAAGAAATTTTTAAATTTTGTTTTAATTTAAAAAATATTTTTAAAAGAAACAAAGATCTAAATAGATATATAACGAGCGCATTTTTAAAAAACAAAACCTTTAAAGATAAAAATTCATTAAAGAAAAAATCAATTGTTGACCCCCAAACGGGGTGGCTTAGCAATGAACTTTATGAATTTGTTTATGATAATTTAAATTCAGTTTCTTTTTCAAATTTACCATATTTTAATAAAAAAAAAATAATTGAAGTTATTAGCAAATCAAAAAAAAATAAACTTGATACTAGTTATAATATTTTTCAAATATTATCTTTTTTTATTTTTTATAAAAACTTTAAAAATTATTAAATGTATAAAAAAAAATATATTTTAGTTACAGGAGCAGCAGGTTTTATTGGTTATCATGTTTGCAAAAATTATTTGAGGAAAGGTTACAATGTAATTGGAATTGATAATTTAAATTCATATTACAGTGTAAAATTAAAAAAAGATAGATTAAGAGACTTAAATAAAATTAAAAAAAAATTAATTTTCTTAAAAATAGATATAAAAAATAAATCTTCAATAAGTAAAATATTTCAAAAATATAAAATTGGCAGAGTATATCATTTAGCTGCACAAGCTGGTGTGAGAAAATCTGTAAAATTTCCTAACACATATATTCAAAATAATATAATTGGAACCACAAATCTATTTGAAGTAGTAAAGAATTATAAAAAAATTCCAATAATTGTTGCAAGCTCAAGTAGTGTTTATGGAAAACAAAAAAAAAAAATTTTTAAAACAAATTTAAAAACTGATACACCAATCCAAATGTATGCTGTCTCAAAGAAAGCAACAGAACTGATTAGTTACTCATATAATTTTCAATATAAAATTCCTATAGTTTTATTAAGATTTTTTACAGTTTATGGACCTTGGGGACGACCAGATATGGCACTTTTTAAATTCACAAAAAAAATATTGCAAAATAAACCAATTCAAGTTTATAACAAAGGCAATCATTTTAGAGATTTTACCTATATTGATGATGTAATTAAAAAAATTGAGTTATCATCAAAAATGATAAGTAGAATAAATAAAAATTCAAAATTTGATAATTTTAAAATTTTAAATTTAGGCAATGGTAATCCTTATTCCTTAAAAAAATTTATAAATTTGCTAGAAAAAGCATTGAAAAGAAAAGCTAAAATAAAATATTTACCAGCTCAACAAGGTGATATGATTGGGACATACTCTGATGTAAATGAATTTAACAAAAAATTAAAAAAAATTAAATCATATCCATTATTTTTGGGTATAAAGAAATTTACAGATTGGTATATTGAATACTATGGTGCAAATTGAGAATGACTTAATAAGATATAAAATTAAAAAAATCTTAAAAAAATTAAAATTATATAAAAATACAGCCCCTAATTGGAACAAAATTTTATCTTCATACAAAAAATTTTATAATAATTTAAAAGTTAAAGCAAAAAATGGTCAAAAAATCCTTATTTGTACAAGTACAGGTGGCCACGTATTAAGTTCACACTTTGAAGCTCTTCTTGCTCTTGCTTTAACAAGATATGGAGCAGAGGTGGAAATTATGTTGTGTGACAAAGTATTAAAAGGTTGTCATATGATGACAACAGTATCAGTCGCAGAGGATGATTATGTAAATAAAGGTAGTAAAAAATTATGTAATTCTTGTTTAGATCAAGGGAAAGATGCTTTTGAAGGATTGGGTTTGAAAATAAACTATTATTCTAGTTATTTAAGTTCAGAGGATCTAAATGAAATTAACAATATAGTAGAAAGTTCTGACTTTAGCGATATCGTAAAATATAAAGAAGAAGGTATATTAATAGGGGAACATGTTTACGCAGGTGCTTTAAGATATTATGCGGTAGGTGAGCTTATTAATGAAAAACACCAAAAAAAAATATTAAAAAATTTTTTCCATGGTGGGTTAGTAACAAAAAAAATATTTTGCAATCTATTTAAAAATAAAAATTATGATAAAATTATTTTAAATCATGCTATTTACGTTCCACAAGGGATTATTTGTGAAGTTTCAAAAAAATTTAATTTAGGAATTATTAGTTATTCAACTGCTTATAAAAAAAAAAATTTTATTTTTTCTTATGATGATACGTATCACAAAACAATGATTGATGAACCAGTTGAGGATTGGATTAATTATGACCTGGACGACACAAAAGAAAGAAAATTATTTGATTATTTAGAGTCTAGAAAATATGGAACTCAAGATATGTACTATTATTTTTCTAAGCCAGAATTTAAAATCGATAATCTTCTTAATGATTTAGGTGTTAATTTTAATAAACCAATTTTGGGTTTATTAACAAATATTATTTGGGATGCCCAAATAATATATAAAGATAATATATTTAAAAATATGGTTGATTGGTTAATTTATACAATTAATTACTTATCTAGCAGAAGTGATATCGAGGTGGTTGTAAGATGTCATCCAGGAGAAGTTAATGCTGATAGAATATCTAAACAAACAGTAAAAAATACAATTTGTGAAAGAATTAACCCGTTACCAAAAAATTTAAAAATTATAGATGCGGATAATAAAATAAGTACTTATTCATTTGCGAAATTTTGTAAGACATTGATAATTTACTCCTCAAAAATGGGGATGGAGTTAGCACCATTTGGACAAACAATTATATGTGCTGGAGAGGCATATGTAAAAAATAAAGGTATTACTCATGATCCAAAAAATAAAAGTGAATATGATTTATTGTTAAATAAGTTTCCCCTAATTGATAAACCAAATAAAGTTAGTATAGAAAAAGCCAAAAAATATGCTTACCATTATTTTTTTAGAAGATCATTTGAAATAGATTCGTTAATATCACCAAAATATAACGAATGGCCACCTTTTACAATAAGCAATAATGCATTTGAAAATTTGAAATTAAATAAAGATATTGGACTTAAAAAATTAGCAGATTGTATTTTGCAAGATAAAAAATTTATTATAGATAAATAGAAAAATAGATATGAAAAAAAAAATAAGTGTTATTATAAGAACATTTAATGAGGCAAGATGGATTAATTATTGTATTACGAGTTTAGAAAAACAAACAGTAAAGCCTAACGAAATAATTGTTGTAGATAATGGTAGTACAGATGGAACAACCCATATTTTAAAAAATATAAAGAACATAAAAGTACTTAACTTTAAAAAAAAATACTATCCAGGAAAAATGTTGAATTATGCAATTAATAAATCTAGAAATGATTACATATTAATCTTAAGTGCTCACTGTGTTCCGTACAATAAGTTATTTATCGAAAATCTTGTTAAACCATTTAAATCAATAAAAAATATTGCAGCAACTTATAGCAGACAAATTCCGCTAGATTTAAGTGATCCACTGACAGTAAGGGATTTGATGATGGTCTACGGACCTGAAAGCAGACTTCAAAAAAATGATCCTCAATTTAATAATGCAAGTAGTTTGATATCAAAAAAAATATGGAAAAAAATTAAGTTTGATGAAAAAATTAGTAATTTAGAGGACAGATTATGGGCATCAAAAATTATTAAAAATAAAAAGTTCATTTATTATGCTGCAGACAGTATAGTTCATCATTATCACGGATCTCACCATAACAATTCTGCAGAAAGATTAATGAGTACTTCCAATGTTATAAAAAAAAATCAAAAAAACTTTTTTCAATTATCTGGCCAATTGAAATTTGATAAAAACTCTATACTTCCAATTTTTTTATTAAGAAAAAATATTTCTAACATAAAGGTAAAAAAATATTCTCAAAACTTTAAAAAATTTGGATTTAAAAAAATATTATTTTTAATTCCACCAAATAACAAAGTTTCAATTAAAAATACTAAAATTATTAAAAGAAAAAATAAAGAATTTTTGAATGAAAACTTTTATTTTGATGAAGTACTAAGATATTATCTAGATCAAATTTTTAAATTTTCTAAAGAAAAAGAATATTTGTTTATTTGTACAGATAGTTTTTCCTCAATTAATAAAAGTATATTGAATAAAGTTTTAAACAACCTTAACAAAAACTTTCCTCAAATATTATTTTTTGGAAGTAAAACAAATGAGCCAATTTTTCTGGACGATGGACAAAATGTAAAAGTAATTGATTTTTATACGAAAAGAGAGAGAACATCTAACACACCGTTATTTTTGAGTGATAGATCAAGAGGAATTATTGTACATAAATCTGCACTTTATAAAAAAAATTTCTTCGACAGTGAAATAGCACTATGTGATTAGTAATCTAAATTAAAGAAATGAAGATCAAAATACTTAAAACAGTAAATCTTAAAAAATCTTTAATCTCCGAGATATGCAAACTAAAGAATACAGAGTGGCAATATGGAATATCATCAAATTTAAAATGGTTTAAAAATAATATTAATAATAGTGATAATCATTTTTTACTTTTTAGATCAAAAATTTTAATTGGTTATGTGGTATTAAGGGAAAGAAATTTTTTTATAAGAAAAGTTAAAAAAAATTATTTTTTTTTTGATACACTAATTATAAAAAAAAAAATTTAGAAATAAAAATTATTCCTCGCTAATATTAGATTCATGTAATAAGTTTATTAAAAAAAAGAAAAAACCAGCTTTACTATTTTGCTTTAAGAAAATGGAGAAATTTTACAGTAAATTTAATTGGGAAAAAATTAATAAAAAGAATTATAAAATATTGGATTATAAAACATCAAAAACTGGTATGATTTTTAATTTAAAAACCCATAATAAATTGAAATTTTATTTTTTAACAAAAAAATATTTTAAGATTTAAAGTAAGTTATTTAAATATGAAAGTCTATGTTTTAATTCAAGCAAGATCAAATTCAAATAGACTCCCATTTAAGATTATTTTAAATATTAATAATTATTTTGTTACCGAGCTTTTATATCGTAGAGTGAAATCTAAATTATATGAAACAGTGGTATTAACCTCTGACAATCAGACGGATGACTTTTTTTGTTATTTACTAAACAAAAAAAAAATTCCTTTTGTTAGAGGAGATTTAAAGAATGTTAAAAAAAGATTTATTAATTTTAAAAAAAATTTAAGTAAAGAGGATATTATTGTTAGATTAACTTCAGATAATGTTTTTATCGATAAATTTCTTATTAAGTTGTTACTAAAAAAATTTTTAAAATCAAAAAAAAAATATATATTTCTTAATAATAAATTCGTTAGTTTACCTCATGGATTATCTGTTGAGATATTTAGATATTCTTTTTTAAAATACTCAAAAAACAATTCTCGAAAAGATATTGAACACGTAACATATAGTTTCCCCAAAAAAAGAAAAAATAGTGTTTTGATAAATCCAACTAAAAAAAAATGGCTTAAACTTAATTGTTCAATCGATTATTTACAAGATTATAAAAAAATAAAAAAAATTTTTGAGGAATTACCGAATTCACTAAATACTCGATGGAATACACTTTGTGATAAATTAAAAGGAAGAAGAATTAAAAATAGGTTTGATATAAAATTCTTCACTTCAAATTCAACTATAATTAAAAAGAAAATTAGAATTCAATTATCTTCATTTGTAAATCAAAAAAATAAAAATTATGTAAAATTTAAAGGAGATAAACATAATGGTGAAAAATTTCATTATTTTTTAACACTTAATAAAAAACTTATTGGTTACTCCTCGTTTATAAAGGTTAAAAACTTTAGAAATAGAAATTATCTGGTTTTAGACAACTTAATTGTCCTAGATAAATATAAAAATACTTATTTTAGCAACATATTAATGTTTTATTTAAATAATCAGATATTAAATTTAAATTTACGTTGTTACTTAACTTGTAGTATTAAAATGTCAAAGTATTTTGCAGATTTTGGCTGGACAAAACATCAAAATCAATTGAAATACTTAAATATTAAAAATAATTTATCGTTAATGACTTTTAATATTTGATTAATTATAAACTTCAACAATTAATTGATTAGGTTTATTTTTCGAAATTTTAAGTGGAGTATTCTTACTGTTAAATCTTTCATCATAATATTTATATATTAACTGAAAATTATTTTCTAACAATTTATTACTAAATTCACTGTCTGGTTTCTTGTTTAAAAATAAAATACTTTTACCATTATTTTTTAAGTCAATTAGTAACTTTTCATTTAATTCTTTTATATTATTAAGTCTTGAAAATCTAATAGGACATGATTGGATCTCAATCTTAACTGATTTCATGTTACATACAAAATCTGAAAAACTGTTATCGTTTGATATATATCCAATATTATAATTTTGGATAATATTATTTACAAAGCTTTCTCCTGATAAATCGGTGTAAAAATACTGAAATTTTTTATAATTTAAAGAAAAGATCATGAGAACAAAAATCATATAAGAAATCACTACTGTATTTAAATACTTCACATTAATGATTTTATATATTGAGTATGTGAATAATATTCCAAAAAATGGTGTAAAAATTTGAAGATGTCTAGTTGGCCCTATAGCTGTTATGTTAAAAAAAGCCAAGAATAACCAAATGGCAAAGCAGCAAATAAAAAAAATAAAAAAATTATTGTAATTATTTTTCTCTAACTTAATAAAAGAAATAAATATCCCCAATATAGTAATAATAAATATAAAAATTCTTAATATACTAGAATATTTAAAACTTTTTAAAAAATATGATAAATTTTCAGAAATTATTAAATATATATTTGAAAAATAAAATTTAATTATTTCTATAATTCCATAACTCTTATAGGTATTTATTGAATATTCAAAATCTGCTCCAGCAGTGGATGCAGTCATCCCATATTCGTTTAAATTTAATTTCAGCATATAAAATAAGAGTGGTAATAAAAATATTGTATAAAATAAACCTGTTATAGTTAAATTAATGAACTCAGGATTAAAAAATTTTTTTTTATTCCTAACATAAATTTTAAGAAAATTTATAATGAAATAAATTGGAGTAATAAAAATAAGCATATAATTTAAATATGAAAATATTATAATCGGTAAAGATATAAAAAAATTTCTACTAATTGTTATTCTATCGATTTCAAAATTAAAATATGAATTTTTATTTTTTGCATTTTGTAATAAAAATAAATAACATAAGCCTATTAAACTAAATACCCCGGCTGAATAATTATAACTTCTTTGGGAAATATAAATTGAGGAAAAAGAGCATATTAATATTAAAACAGGAAGAAATTTTAAAAATCCATTTTTAGCAAAAATTTTTTTTGAAACGAGAAAAGTAAAAATAATTGTTAAAACAGAAAATATAACTGAAGGTAGTCTTGAAAAAAATTTTAATTCATTATAATTTTGGTCTGAATTTATCATCCATCCAAAAATAAAATATTGTAATGGTGCAAAAGTTGAGTGTTTCGATGGCGAAATATTTGCAAATATTTGCCATATTAAGTTCATTAATTTATCAACTGTTGGATTATTTATTCCCTCAATTTCCCTAATTATTCTTTTTAATCGATTATTATAAGTTGAAGATTGTTGTTCGTTTGCTATTTCATAAAAATTTGTAGCCTTGTACTTTAAAAGTTGAGATATTGCGATTTGGTCGTCTGTCTCGGTATAGAAACGAGAAATATTGTCAAATCTTGTAAACAGACTGATCAAAAATAAAAACACTAAAAATATTAGAAAAAATGTTTTTTTCATTTATCTATTTTTTTAAATGTTTTTTTTCTATATTCAGTCCAGGTTCAAGATCATATAAGGATTTTTTTTTCAAAATTGTTTTCATTTCTTCAGGGCTAAAGTTACCACTTGGACGTCTAATAATTAAATTTTGACTGTTAAAAATTTCATTTTTTAAAATTTTTTTTCTTACATATATGCTTTTTCTAGCAACTTTAGATATTTTCATTTCTCTTTGTGTTGGTTTAATTTTCCCACTTCCATATAATTTCTTAAATTTATTAGAATAATTACATATTATTTCCATGTCTCTTTCATCTGCAGACAATGCATGATCTGGACCTTGTAATTTTTTGTTAATAGTAAAGTGCTTTTCAACTACTTCTGCACCTAAGTTAATTGCCAAAATACACGCATTTACTCCTTTTGAATGATCAGAGTAACCAACTGTGACTTTATATTTTTTTTTAATTTGAATCATTCTCTCTAAATTTACTAATTTATCTGGACAAGGGTACAGAGAAACGCAATGAAGAACTGAGATTTTTTCTTTTTTAAAAAATTTGACTATTTTTCCTATGTCTTTTTCATTAGACATTCCAGTGGAAATTACAATATGCTTATTTTTATTTTTGAATTCTTTTAATAAAGGGAAGTCGTTTATATCGGATGATGCTACTTTTAAAAATTGGTATTTGATTTGTCCTAACAACTTAAGACTTTCTTTATCAAATACACTAAAACCTAAATCAATATTATAGAATTTACATAATTTATATATTAAATTTATTTTTTTTTTGTCTAGTGCTAGTCTTTTCCACATTTTATACAAAGTTTCAATTTTGTTTTTTTTAAAATATGCTTTCTTAATTTTGGAATATTTGTCGGCCATAGTTTCTGGCTTGAACATTTGAAATTTAACTGCATTACACCCACTTTTTTTTGCAGACTTTATTAATTTTTTTATATAGTCATTCCTACCTTCGTGGTTAATACCAATTTCTGCTATTATGTAATTTTTACCCATTTAAAAAAAAATTATTTATTTGTTTAGTGATTATGTTTACATCTTTAAAGCTCAAATTGTTATGAAAGGGTAAGCTAAGGCTTCTCTCAAAATAATAGTTAGTATTAGGTAATTTAAGATTTTTAAATTTTTTTATATAAAAGTTATGTTTATGAGCTGGGGTATAATATATTGCAGTATTAATTTTTTTTCTTTGTAAAAAATTTGCAAGAAGATCTCTTTGCTTCTTACTTTTTTTTATTAATATTTCAAAATTATAATATACATTTTTATTATTTGGGTTTAGCTTCGGAAAGTTTATTAATTTTTTTTTTGATATATCATGGAGTTTTTTTTTATAATGATTGTATAGTTTTTCTCTATAACTAATAATCTTATCAATTTTATTTATTTGCTTAATAGCAATTGTTGCAAGAATATCATTATAATTTAGTTTATATCCAGGTAATTTTGCGTCAAGTATTCTGTAATTCTTTAACTTTTTTCTGCTCCATGTGTCTTTTGATAAACCAGAATTTATTAAAAGTCTTATTTTTTTGGCTACATTATTGTTATTAGTTGAAATTAATCCACCTTCACCAGAAGTAATAATTTTATTAGCATGTAAACTAAATACCGTGACTGAGCCATTGTAGGATCCTATAAATTTTCCATTGGTTTTTGACCCTAATGCAGTTGCTGCATCTTCTATTATTTTAATACCAAGTTTATTTGCAACTTTAATTATACTTTTTATATTTGAAGGCCTACCTCCATAATGAACTGGAATGAAGAATTTTGTTTTTTTTGTAATATTATTTCTAAATATATTTTCATCAACACATCCAGTTTCAATATTCACATCACAAAATTTAATTTTTAGTCCAAGATTATAAATCGAATGTATAGTACTAATGTAGGTGTTTGATGGAGTTAAAACCTCATCACCTTTTTTGGCACCTAATGCAACTAAAGAAATAAATATTCCACTTGTTGCAGAATTAACGGCGATAACGTTTTTACTCTTTATTTTGTTTTTTACTTTTTCTTCGAGCTCGATGGATTTAGGTCCATAAGTTATCCAACCTGTTTTTAAAACAACTTTTATATCTTTAATATCATCTTTGCTAATAAAAGGTTTTGAAACTGAAAATGATTTTTTCATCAATTTTTTATTATCTTAAATAAAATTTTTTTTATTCTTAAAAGTCCTTTATTGTCAATAATATTTTGATTAAAATTATTTAATTTATTGATGCCTTTACGTCTGTTAAATTCTTCTAAAAGTTTAATTAATTTATTTTTATAAATAATATCATTTTTTCCAATTTTGTGTATCAAATTTAAATTAAGAAGTTTTTTAATAGAATATTTTTGATTATTATATAATTCTGTTACTAGTGTTATATTATTGTTAGAAACAGACTCAAACATTGATATACCCCCACTAGTTATAGTTATATCTGTTTTGTTATAAAATTTATTTAAATTTGTTTTATTTTTAATAAGAAAGATATTTCTATCTCTAATTTTGAAAATGGTATTATTTTTTTTAAATCCAGGCCCGATTATAAAGTAAAATTTTATATTTTTAAAATTTTTAATGCATTTATAAATTTTGTAAATTATATTTTTATTATCTGTACCACCAGTTGTTACCAAAACATTTAACCCCCCCTTTTTTTTGTTTTTAAAGGAGGATAAACTATTATTTAATATAATATACTTGTAACCCTGGTAAATATTCTCTCTTTTTTTTAAAACTTTTTTAAAGTAAAAAATTCCGTTAAAGAAAATATATTTTTTATTACCTGGGATATAATCATGATCAATAAAAATTAAGTTATTAATTTTTTTTTTATTACAAAAATTTATAAAATTATTTTCAATTTTTTTTGGTGTATCATTAATAATTATATCATCTGAGTTAAGGAAATCTAATTTTGAGATTATATCGTTATTATCTATGATTATATTTTTTCTGATATACTTTTTGACTATCGCAATAGATCTACTTAAATTTTTAAATATAAAATAATATCTAATATTAGTCTTATGCTCTTTTTTAATTTCATTATAAAGTTTTAAAATTCTAAAAAAATGTCCAGTTCCAGCATATGTTCCATCATCAGCCTCAAATTTAAAAATTATATTTTTCATTTTGTTAAGTTTATTTTGATTAATCAAAATATGTATAGTATTGCTTTCTTTTTAAATTTAAATGAAAAATAACGTTTTCAGAAATAAATCTATATTGGTTACTGGTGCTACAGGTTCTATTGGCTCTGCTATTACAGAACATTTTTTTAAATATGACTTTAAAGTTTTTAGAGCTATCAGTAATGACGAGAATAGCATTTACGAGTTAAGCGAAAGACTTAAAAAAAAAGGAGAAAATTTAAGTCACAATATGTTAAAAAATAAAATTAGATATTTAGTTGGAGATATTAGAGACCAAAAAAGATGTGATGAAATTTGTAAAGATATAGATATTGTAGTTCACGCTGCAGCACTTAAACATGTTCCTATTTGTGAATACAATCCAAAAGAGGCGCTAAAAACAAATTTTTATGGAACAAAAAATATGATTAACGCATCACTTAAAAATAAAGTTAAAAAATTTTTATTTATTAGTACCGACAAAGTCGTAAATCCCTCCTCAATAATGGGTTTATCAAAAAAGAAAGCTGAGAAATTAGTACTACTAGCAAATAAAAAAAAGGGAGGTAATACTAAATTTTCAGTTATACGTTTTGGTAATATAATAGGTTCTAGAGGATCTGTTTTGCCAAAGTTTTTGAGTCAAATTAAAAATGATGAAAGTTTAACTATAACTGACAAAAAAATGACAAGATTTTTCATAACAATAGACTCTGCGATCAAAGAAATCATAAATGCAATTACTGTAATGAAAGGGAATGAAATTTTTTTGATTAAAAATATGAAATCCATTAAAATTTATGATTTAGCAGTATCTTTAAAACATTTTTTTACTTTTAAAAAAAAAATCGTGATTCAAGGCTCTAGAGAAGGTGAAAAAAATTATGAAGAACTCGCATCAAATATAGAGTTGAGCAAAATTAAAGAATTGAAAAATTTATTGATAATTTCGGAACAAGGAAAAAAATTAAAAAAAAAAAATTATATAATTAATTCAGATTATGGAAAATTTTTAAATGAGAAACAAATCATAAATTTTCTAAAAACATCAAAATTAATTTAATTTACAAAAAGTTTATTGATATTAAATGACATTTAATGAATTAGTAAGCAGTTACAAATTAAGCACCTATTTCAAAAAAAAATATTTTCAAAGATCAAAAAAAAATCAAGTTTTAGTTGAGTATTTTAATTATAAACCTTCACTTATAAATTATAGTTTACTATCAAACATACTTGCTGAAAAATATGAAGCAGAATTAATAGCTTATGAACCGAATTTTAAAAAACTAAAACAAAAAATATTATTTTATATTCGTAATATTATTCAACCTTTTAACGTTCTATATCTTTACAAGTGTTTTGGGGCAGGTAATTTACTACTCCCTAATACTCAAGAGAATAAAGTTTATAAAATATATTTAAAAAGTAAATTACACTTAATTAACTTTAGATTTAAAAATGTTATGATTGGAGATCTAATTTATGATGATTATTTAAGAAAAGAAAATAAATTTACAGTAGAAATTAATTCAACTAGTTTTAAAAAACATCTAAATGAATCACTTTGTTTATTTGAATTTTGGCATAATTATTTGAAAAAAAATAATGTTAAATCAATAGTAGTGAGTCATACCTCTTATAATATGGGAATGATAGCCAGAATTGGGTTACAATTTAAAATACCAGTTTATGTAACTGGTCCAATTGGTATTCAAAGATTAAGTAAAAAATATTTTACCAAACATTCCTCAGAGGAATTTAAAAAATTTCCAAAAATTTTTAAAGAATTTAGAAAAGCAGAAAGAGCAAGACTTATTAGCATTTCTAAGAAAAATTTGAACGAGAGGTTTAAAGGATTGATGGATACAAAATTATTAATGGACAGATCAACAAGTAAAGTTTTTTTTAGAATTAAAAATCAATTAAATTTAAATTTAAAAACCCAAAAAAAAAAAATATTAATACAAGCTCATCAATTAAATGATGCAGTGCACGTGTATGGAAAAAATCTCTTTAACGATTTTTATGAATGGCTTGAATTTTTGGGAAAATTGTCAGAAAAAACAAATTATTTATGGCTATTGAAGCCTCATCCCTCTGAATCTGAAATTAATTTAAACCATTTTAAAAAATATGTGAAAAAATATAAAAATATTCAACTTTTAAATGGCAACATATCTAATTCAGAATTAATAAAAGAAAAAATTGATTGTGTTACAACCGTATATGGTTCAGCAGGACATGAATTTCCATTATTTAATATACCGGTAGTAAATGCATCCAGCAATGGACCTCATGTGGGATATAAATTTAATTATAATCCTAAATCAAAAGCCAAATATTTAAAATTACTTAAAAACTTAGAAAGTCTAAAAGTAAATAAATATAGTGCACAAAAAATTTACGAATTTTATGCTATGCGTTACATTTTGGATTTTACACCACTAAAAAATCAAGATTACTTTGTTCGGAAATTTGGTAAAGAATTTAAATCTAATTTTATTAACATTTACTTAAATCAAACAAATGATAAAGTTTTTAATAACTTAATTAATGATATTAAGATTTTTATATCTTCAAAAGAGTTCAAACTTTATTATCTAAAAAATATTATAAAATGAATCAATTAACTAAAATTTTTTTTCTCTTTTCAAAAAATCAAAAAATTAATTATTTTTCATTAATTTTATTTTCACTGATAGGTATTTTTTTAGAATTGGTATCTATAGGATTATTGATACCCTTGATCGCATCATTAAGTGATAAAAAAACCATGATAATTGAATTTTTAAATAAAATTGGTCTATCAGATGATTTAAGTAGTTATGTTGAATTTGAGAATATACTTTTATTTCTCTTTTTAATTTTTATTCTTAAATTTTTATTTTTAACATTACTATCTTTTTTTAAGAATAGGTTTATTACAAGTTTTCAGATAGATTTGATGAATAGATTATTTGAAAATTATTTGTTTCGAAATTATTTGTTCCACAAATCAAGTAGTTCTGCAAAATTTATTAGAGATATAAATCAAGAGGTGCACCATGTTTCAGTAGGATTTATGGGATCATTAACAACAATAATTATTGAATTAATAACCATTTTATTTCTAACTGGTTTTCTATTATTTTTTCAAACAAAAAATACTATTTTTGTAATCTTCTTTGCATTTTTGATTACTTTCTTAATTTATTCATTCTTAAAAAAAAAAATCTCTAATTTTGGTGAACTAAGAGAGAAAATTAATTTTTTAAACATTGAAAATATCATTCAAGCATTTGGGGGGATTAAAGAAATTAAGATTTTTCGTAAAGAGAAAAATATCATACAAAATTTTAAAAATAACTCTAAAAATATTAGAAAACTGAACTTTTTAATAAGCTTTTTCAACGAAACTCCAAGAATCTTTTTTGAATTTATTGCTGTGACAGTTTTTTTGTCAGTATTATTCATATTTGTTAAATCTGATTATTCTTTTATAGAAATTGTCTCTTATTTTACAATTGTTCTTGCTATTTTTATAAGATTAATGCCTAGTATTAACAGATTAATTGTTGCATATGTCAATATAACTATAAATAAAAAATCTTTAAAATTAATTCTTAGAGAATTAAAAAATACGAACAAAAATATTAATATCCCTCTCAAAAATAAAATAAGTTTTACTAATTCTATTTCAATAAAAAATATAAGCTTTTGTTACAATAATAATGAAAAAGATATATTTAAAAATCTTAGCTTGGATATTAAAAAAGGTGAATTTATTGCTTTAATTGGGGACACCGGATCAGGAAAAAGCACATTATTAGATTTGATTACAGGTTTGTTAAATCCTTATAAGGGAAAAATTTGTGTTGATGGCTTAAATATTAAAAACTTGAAAGTTCATTGGTTCCATAAAATTGGATATGTTCCACAGAGCATATTTTTAAATAATAGTTCGGTTGGAAAAAACATTGCATTTGCAGTAAATAATGAAGAGTATTCAAAAGAAAATGTTATTGAAGCTGCAAAAAAATCCCAAATTTTAGAGTTTATTAATTCTAAAAAGAAAAAGTTTAATACAATAATTGGTGAAAGGGGGTCAAATTTATCTGGAGGTCAAAAACAAAGACTTGGAATTGCTAGAGCTTTATATTTTAATTCGGAGGTTCTTATATTGGATGAGATCACCAGTTCTTTAGACACCAAAACTGAAAGATCAATAATTGATGAAATATCGCAGTTAAAAGGTAATAAAACAATTATTATGTCGACACATAGAGAGACTCTTTTAAAAAATTGCGACCGAGTATATGACGTTAACAAAAAGATTTTTCTGTAATTAATGTTAGACAAAAATTTACCAGTAGTAGTATTTGCCTATAACCGTCCAAAAACTATTAAAATATTGTTAACACAATTAAAGGAAATAAAACCACCCAATATAATTTTTTTTTTAGATGGACCAAAAAATAAAAAAGATAATAAAAAATGTCAGCAAGTAAAATTAGCTATTACAAAAAAAAAATGGAAATGTAATAAAACAATTATTGTTTCAAAATCAAATAAAGGTCTTAAAAAAAGTGTTATAGACGGGCTCAATTATGTTTTTAAAAAGTATAAAAAAGCAATTATTCTAGAAGATGATTGTATCCCAAATAAAAGTTTTTTTTCATTTTGTTCATTAATGCTCAAAAAATTCAATCATAATAAAAATATTTCTGGAATTTCTGGTAGTAATTTTTATCCAGATAAAATAAATACACTTTATTATTTTTCAAATTATTCTAGTATTTGGGGCTGGGCTACTTGGAAAAGAGTATGGCAAAATACTAAAATAAATTTAAGTTTCTGGCCTAAATATAAAGATTCTACAGAGTGGAAAAATAAGTTTGATAATTTAACAGAAAGATATTTTTGGGAAAATAAGTTTGATGAGGTTTATGAAAAAAAAATAAATTCATGGGCTTATATATACCTACTTAATAACTTTTATAAAAACAGAATAACAGTAGTTCCAAAACATAATTTAGTAAAAAATATTGGCTTTGGAAAGAATTCAACAAATACAAAATTAGTAAATAAATTTTTCTTACCAAAACAAAAAAAGTTAAAAATTTCAAATGAAGAACCAAAAAATATGAAAATTAATAGAAAAGCAGATGCTACAGACTTTAAAAATGTTTATGCTGGAGGAAGAAGAAATAGATTTCCTTTTAATATAATGTTTAACATTATATTCTATATTTCGAAAATAATTCAAAAATGATCAATTATATTAAAAAAAAAATCCACAGCTTTTTGAATTTGTCATCATTTAAAAAAGATCAAAAGTTAATTAAAATAAATCAAGGTAAAATCTTAATGTCTCTTAATGAAAACAGAAAAAACTTTAATGATTTTGAAGTGAAAGTTTTTTCTCAATTTGGTGAAGATGGCTTGATAGATCACCTTATAAAAATTTCAAATTTACAGACTAAAACATTTATTGAATTTGGTGTTGAAGATTATCAAGAGTCAAATACTAGATTTTTGCTAGAAGGTAAAAATTGGAAAGGACTTATTTTCGACAGTTCAGATAAATATGTTAATAAGATTAAAAATGAAGACTATTACTGGAGAGAAAATATAATTGCTAAATCAGCATTCATTACAGCAGAAAATATAAACGAATTAATTAGTAATAATGTATTTTTTAAAGACGTAGGACTATTGAGTATAGATATCGATGGTAATGATTATTGGATATGGAAATCTATAAATTGCATAAAACCTGCTATAGTTATTATTGAATATAATGCGAGATTTGGACCTGATAGGGCTGTAACTATTCCATATGATAAAAATTTTAATCGTTTCAAAACGCACCACTCAACAATTTATTTTGGAGCTTCCTTAAAAGCTTTATTTAACCTTGGTAAATTAAAAGGTTACTCTCTTGTTGGAACCAATTCAAATGGTTGTAACGCTTTTTTTTTGAGAAATGATATAGTTGCTGACAACAACTTAGAAACTAAAACTCCCAAAAACTGTTTCAATATAAATTCTTTCAATGAATTGAGAGATAAAAATAAAAATCTTAAAGCTAGAAATTTAGACGAAGAAAATAAAATTTTACAAGACTTACCATTAGAAGAAGTTTAACATTTAAATGAGAATATTTTTTGATTACAAGATTTTTTATCAGCAACGATATGGAGGTATTTCCAGTTACTTTTCTAATCTAGGCTTAAACTTAATAAAAAAAAAATTGGATTTGTCTTTTTTGGTACCTTTGCACATAAATTATAATTTAGATAAAATTCCAAAAAAAAATATTATAGGTAAAAAAATAATTTACCCAGGTATTTTAAAACCAATAATAAATAAAATTAATTTTAAAATATCAGAAAAAGTAATACAAAATCAAAATCCAGAAATTCTACACAGTACTTATTTTTCGAAAAATACTTATAACTCTAAATCTATCAAGGTAATTACGTTTTATGATTTAACTCACGAAATATATAAAAAATTTAATTCCGATTTTAAACAATTAAAAAAAGACAGTTTAATTAATGCTGATCATATATTCTGTCCTTCAAGAAGAGTTAAGGAAGACGTCATTGATTATTATAAGATCAGTGAAAAAAAAATGACTGTAACTTATTTTTCATCAGATTTTGATAAAATAAATTTAGATGATATCAATAAACCTAGAAAACTTAAAAATTACTTATTGTATGTTGGTAATAGGTCTAATTATAAAAATTTTGAAAATTTAGTTGAAGCTTATTCTAAATCTGAAAAATTAAAAAAGGACTTTAAAATATTAATATTTGGAGGTGAAAAATCAAACATCTGCGGCGAGAAATTATTTCTAGAAAAAAAACTACCTAAAGATTGTTTTAAATTTGTAAATGGGTCTAATGATAATTTGAAAAATCTTTACAGAAATGTTCGTGCTTTAATATATACATCAAAATATGAAGGATTTGGTATACCATTAATTGAGGCGATGAGATCTGGTTGTCCAATAATAACAAGTTTTGGAGGAGCATTAAAAGAAGTAGGTGGCGAAGATTTAAATTACTTTGATCCTATAAACATAGAGGATATTAAAAATAAAATAGAAAATTTAGTTTACTCAGAAAGTGAAATTGAAAAAAGTGTTAGATATGGCCTTAAGAGAAGTGATATGTTTTCATGGTCAAAATGTGCCGATGAAAGTCTAAAAATCTATAAAAGTCTTTCTAATTGTTAATTAAATTTTTTTTTAGCCTAAAGGTGTCTTTTTCATAGTTCACTCCACCTCTTAAACCTTTAGTGAATGCAAGAAGCTTACCCTTAGAGGATAAACATTTAAAAGTATGTGCGTAATTAGGTTTATGAATTATGTAATTGTACTCATTCAATTTCATTGTTTTAATATTTTTTTTTTGATACGAGTGTTTTGAGTCTATCTTCACTTCTTTGGATATAAATTTTCCGCTAAGAATTAGTGAATATTGCGTACTTTTTTTATGAAAATGATTACCTCTTATTGAGTTTTTTTTGAACGTTACAATTGTAGCATGTTCATATTTTTTGTTTTGAAAAATATCAATAATCTCACCTCTTGAGTCTTTTGAAGAAATTTTTAATTTTTTTTTTGTCATTATTATTTTAATTAAATATTTTTTATAATATCTTCAAGTGATAAAACCTCAACATTCCATTTTTTTATTTTTTGTTTCAAATATTTGTTTATATTCCATGGTAAGATTATTAATACATCAAATAAAGGTTTTTTACTTTCATTAATTATGGGTATAGCAGAGCCAGGTGTGAATTTACCTATTTTAAGTTTTGAAGTTTCTAATATAAATTTTATATTTTTATAATTTAATTTACAAAAATTTAGCAGAGTATTACCCTTAGTAGCTGCACCTAATCCAGCTATAATTTTATTTTCAATTTTTTTCTCCTTTACAAAATTAACTAATTTTTTTTTAATATTGAATACATCTCTTTTAAATTTTAGAAATCCTTTTAGGTTTTGTTTACCAGTTTTAATTTTTGTATTAAACTTTTTAAATTTAGAATTTTTAGCATATACCCTCAGTGAACCAGACATGTACTCTAATTTTTCAAATTTTAATATCCTTATATTTATTTTCTTAAAAATTTTAATGATAGATTTTTTCGAATAGTAATTTCTATGCTCATGATAAATTGTATAAAAACTTTTCTTTTTAAATAGTTGATCTAAATCAGGAAATTCAAGTATTAAAATTCCTTCATGGGTCAGTAATTTTTTACAACCAGATAAAAAGTTATAAGGGTCATCAATGTGATTAAAAACATTGGCTCCATAAATAACATTAAATTTTCCATATTTATTTAGTAAATATTTCGCGTTTTTATCTGAAAAATATAGTTTTTCGGTTTTTATTCCTTTTTTTTTTGCTAATTCTGTCATCAAAGAGGAGGGGTCGACCCCAACTTCATTAATTTTTTGAATTTTTTTTAATATATTTAAAAAAGTTCCGTCATTACTTGCTATTTCAATTATTTTATTTTTTTTTTGTGACAAATATTTTTTAGAAATTTTAAAAGCTATATTTTTAAAATGATTAATTGAGACAGGTGAATTATCAGACGTGTATGAGTAATCGTACTTATTATATCTTTCGTGACCGGATATTAAGTGAACAGCGCTAAGATGATGACACTTACAATATCCTACTTTTAAAGGATATTTATTTATTTTAATAGCTGTACTTTTTTTTTTTAAAAATGTATCAGCGCAAGGATGATTTCCTAAATCTAAATATTCTTGTAATTTCGATCCACATACATTGCATTTAGAATTATTCATTTTTTCAAATTTTCTCTGAAATATTCAATTAAAACTTTTTCTGATTTTTCTCTAGAATAAATTGTTTTAACATTTAAATTTTCTTTAAGATTTGTAACGTATTTTTTTTTATCATTTTTTTTTTTAAATTCATATTTTAAAAATTTTTTTTTTCTTTCTTTTAAAATCTTATTAAAAATTTCTACAATATTTATAACCTTAAGCATATTTTTATTTCTGTAATTTAAAACAAAACTTTCTTTTAATTTACTTCGATTAAAAATTGTTAAAGCAAATTTTTTTACTGATGAATAACCTCTTTTGCTATTTGGATTACCATCAAATATTAAAGAATTTTCTTTATTTTTTAATAATAAATTATGAAAATGGTCAGAAATTTTATGGTTATTTACACCAACTAAATTAAATGGCCTCCATATTTGTAAATATTTAATATTTTTTGTTTTAAGAAAATTTTCAATCATAATTTTGACCTTACCAATGTCACTTTCTTTATAGTAAACACTTGAAGAAGAAATATAAATGATTTGATCAAATTCAAAATAATTTAATATTTTTTTAATCCATTTAAACTCATTCTCAAAAATTTTTGGATTATTTAAATTTTTTTTGGTAAAATATGGACTAGCTAAAAAAAATATTTTTTTAATTTTTTTTGGTAATACTTCAAGACTATCTTTATTAAGATCTATTTTTTTCCAATTTATTTTTCTTTCATTTTTTGAAAATTTTCTAGATGTAAAAATGGTTTTTTTAATGTCTAAATATTTTATAATTTCTACACCTATTAAACTTGAAGAGCCAAAAACTATATTTTTGTATTTTTTCATGTAATAGAGTATTTAATTGGTCGCTTTTAAAAAATCATTTAAATAATTCTTTATTTGAAATGTACTTTTTATTCCTGTCTGTATTATTAAATTATCTTTGATATAATTATTATACATCAACAAATTTTCATTTATTTTATTAAAATCTAAATTTTTGTAATTTTCATCATCTATACTTGTTTGATCAAAATCAAATTGTTTAAAAAAATTCGCATTTCTGTTGCTTATAAACTTTCCTAAATATTTACTTTTAATAAATAATATTCTTTTTTTATTAAGCATTGCATAATTCACCAAAAGTGATGAGCAAAATATGGTCAAAAATGCTTTTTCTATATAATCCTCTGTCTTATATATTTTAACAATAAAATCATTTTCAATTTTTTGAAAATATTTTGATTTTGGATAGGGTGCTTTAGGGTGCTTACAATAAACTATTTCCTTGTTATATTTTTCTTTTAAAAAACTAAAAAAATCATACAAATTTTTGTAAAATTTATCACGAGAATCTTCAGAATTCTGCCCCTCAATTCTTATACGATCATAGTGGTCAAAACCACTATCACAATATACGATATATTCTTCAGATTTGACTTTTGCATCAAGATATTTATCGTAATAGCTTGAATTTACTCTGACTATTTTTTTATAGAAAGGAACGTATAACTTACTAAATATTTTGCCATTTTTTGTCTTTTCAATTTGGTTTTTAAATATTTCACTAGATGTAAAAAAAATATCAATTGTAGATATAATTTTTAAGTATGAAAGTATCCTGAAAAAATAATTTTTTAACTTTATATTAAAAAAAATATTTAATTTATGGTTTATATTTTTTGTTTTAGTCTGATTTTCAACAGGAAAGTAACCTAAATTACCAATTATTATTTGCCTAATATTATGTTTTTTTAGCAATATATGAAAAAAAATATTACTAAAATTATATAATATTTTATTTACACATATTATATTATTTTTTTTTAACAAAATAATTAATTCATTAAAAGATTTAGGTTGAAATAAATTTTTTTTATTTAATTCTGATCTTAAATCAATTCCTTTATTAAAAAATTCTAAATATGATAAATTTATTATAAGGAATTCACAATTATCGGGCGTATATTCCTCTATATTTCTTAGAAAAAATTCTAAGTTTTTTTCAAAAGTCTTAATTCTGTGGCGGTCCAAGAATATACAAAATATATTACGCATACTGCTAATCTTTAATCATATAGTATTTTTTAAATATTATTTTAATTTTTTAATTTTAAAACTACTCTTCTGTTTAAAGCAAAAAATGAGGGAAATAGTGATACAATTATATTGTCAAACTTATCTATTATCTCTAAAATTTTATAACTTAATTTAATATGTGGAGAGTTTACAGTATTACCACTACTGTTTAAAAATATTAAAAATTCACTGAGATTATTCTCAATTACTTTAAAATCTTTTCTAAATGTAGAATTAATTTTAAGTTTATCAAAAAGTAACCTGCCTGTAGCATTATTCTCATACCAAAAGTTTTTTTTATTTCTGTTATTTATATTCAAGTCCCATCTCTCGTGATTAAATAATTTAAGAAAAATTCTAAAAGTAAAAGATATTTCAGGTTCGTTGATTAATATAAAACCATTTTTTTTAAGGTTTTTTTTTAAGTTATTAATTACTTTATATGGATTTTTAGAATGGTGTAAGCAGTGATTTAAAATAAAAACATCAACTTTTTTTGAAATTTTTTTTGGCAGAATCAGTAAATTCATATCTATCTTAAAATCAATTTTTTTATGTTTGTATAAATCTGAAGTAATAATTTTCTCTCCTAAAAAATGTTTAATTAGACCATTGCCGCTTCCCAACTCTATTACCACTTTTTTGTTTTTTATGTATTCATTCATCCATAGAAATCTTTTCTTCAAAAGAAAAATTAGGTTTTTATTACCCTTTAGTCTTTTCTTACCTGTTTCGGAGGCATTATAAAATTCTATCATATAAACTATTTATTATTTTGGCTTATAATATTATAAAGATACTGAATGTTATATATTTATTAAAAATTAAATAAAGTGAAATTAATCAAAAACTTTTTACATAATAGTGAGCCTTTAGAATTTGATATTAAAAAACATTTATCAAAAGGTAAATTAAAAATAACTTCTATTTTTCTAAAAAAAATATTAAGACTTTTTTACAAAAAATTTCAAAGATCTTTTTTAAAACCAAGCACTAGATTTCACTTTAAAAATATAGAAAAATTTTTTTTCCAAAAAAAAAATATTTTTGTTAAAAATAGTGAAATTACTGAGTTTGATAAAAATGGATTGGTAATTTTAAAAAATATCTTTGATGACAGTCAGATAGAAAAAATAACTAGTCATTTGTCAAATGAGAATAATATATTAACACCTGTTTATACAAATCATAATAATTTTACACTTAAAAAAAAAGATTTCGGGGCAAATACTGGCTATATCAGCACAGACAAAATTGTTCAAAGCGAAGAAATATTCAAGCTGGTTAATAATCAAAAATTACAAAATATTTTAGGTGGAATTTTCAAAGCAAAATTTAAATTAGATTGGATATGGTCTTGGTGGTCATTTCCTTCAAATGAAAAAATTGGTCCCCAATTGTTTCATCGTGATTATGAGTCATTTAATTTTGTTAAATTATTTGTTTACTTAACAGATGTAGGTAAAGAAAATGGACCACATGAATATATTATTCGCTCAAACATAAAAGATAAATTTTTTGAAAGAAAGCGTTTTGATGAAAAACAAATTAGAAAAGAATTTTCTGAAAGTGATATCAAAACAATATATGGAAAAAAAGGAACTACTTTTTTAGCAGATACTTTTGGAATTCATCGAGGTGTTCATCCAAAAGAGGAAAATAGGTTAGTCTTGGTATATCTTTTTTCTGTTGTTCCTAGCAACAGAAGTCCAAAGGTTCCAGTTTTAAAATTTAGCGATTTAAGTGAAGAATTTAGAAAAACTATAAAAAATAAATATATTTTTGACTTATTTATAGATTTTAATTAATTTTCTTACATCTTTTAAAGTATTAATTTCGGGATTAATTTTTTTTACTAAAAATGATTTAATTCTTATACCGTTTTCTATAAATTTAAGCCACTCATTGTCCTCAGCCAACTGAAGTTTGGTATTTTGTAATTTTTTGTAAATAGATAAATTATCTCTGTTCATCATAACAATACCGTGATGAGTGAGAAATTTTTGATTTCTTAATTTTTGTATATTAGATGGAATTTTATTTCTGGAAAAGTAAAGAATTTCATTATCATAGCCAGTAACAATTTTTGCAATATTTTTATTTTCAACATCTTTTTTCTTATAAGTTTCAGAGTGAATTGTATAAATAGTTTTTAAATTTTTTCTCTTATATTTGTTATAATTTTTTTCTAGAAATTTTAATATTTTATAATTAAGAAAAGGCATATCACACGAAATTATTAAAAATCCAGAATATTTTTTTTTAATTTTATCTACTGCGTGACTTGATCTTTGAGTTCCATTTAAAAATTTTTTTCTTGAAATAATTATACCGTTTACAAGATGTCTACATGATTTTGCAACCAACTTATCATCTGTTGCAACAAAAATATTTTTTTTCGGGTAGACTTTTAAAATCTTTTTTATAGTAAGGTTAATTATACTTTCATTATTAATTTTAAATAATGGCTTGTTAAATAATCTTCTTGATTTTAATCTTGCGGGAATAATTACACACGTTGTCATAATAAATAAGAATTAAACGATTTATTTAAAATAACAATATTATTATAAATATATGCTTTTTTTAATGTATTAAATTATTCTAACTTATATTTATGTACATATATATAAATTTTTGCATTAAATTAATAAATAATTAAATTTTTTTTTTACTTAAATATGGACTACCTTTACCATACTAATTTAGAAATACCATTTTTGAGTTTTTTGAATGCAATTATTTTATTAATTGGGTTTTATTACACTGGTGGTGCATTCTTAAGAATTTTAGGGCTAAAAACCTTAATTTCAAAATACTCTCTGAGCAATTATCAAAATATACTATTTTGCACTTATATAATTTTATTTTTTTTTTATCCATTAACACTTTATTTTGAAACATCTATTTTAATTATAAAATATTTAACTTTTGTAATTTTTTTACTTGGAATATTTAATTTAATAAAATTATTAAGAAATTTTTTTTCAATTAAAAAAAAAATATCTAATTTTAATTTAAAAAAAAAAATTAATAGTTTTCAATTAACTGATTATATTTTAATAGTATTTGTTTTTGGCTACTTTTTAATAAGCTCATCTCCTGTGACAAACGCTGATTCTCTAGACTATCATTTTTATACTGCCAAATATCTTAAAAATTTTAATGAATTTCCGACTTTATTAACTAACTTCCATTCCTCAAGATTGTCTGGTTCGGGCGAGATTTTGATTTTAATGGGATTATTTGTTGGATCAGAACAATTTGGATCAATACTACAGGCAACAGGTTTTATAACTTTGTACGGAGTTTTTAAAAAGTTTAAGCTGAATAAACTTTATTTTATTTTAATTCTTTGCTCCCCAATTTTAATATTTTTTACTACTTCTATCAAACCTCAACTATTTTATATTTGTTCTTCTGGATTTGTATTTGCAGTAATATGCAATGAATTAAAAAATATCAATAATAAGAATAATTACGAATTCGTGAAATTAGTAGTTATTTTGTCTACAATTTTATATTTAAATATTACTGTAAAATTTTCTTTCCTACTTGGTTCATTTCTTCTTTCGTTGCTGATTACCTATTTAGGTTTTAAGAAAAAAATTATATTCAAAACCATCTTAATCCAAATTTCTGTTTATTTAATTATACTTTTGCCTGTATATTTTTGGAAATTTACAAATTTTGGTGGATCTTTTATTGATTTATTTATTAACCCGTTTGACACTCAACTACATGGACTAAAATATTTTAAATATTACTTAACCAATTTGAATAAAGGTAACTTTATATGGATATTTATTCCACAAAACTATAAAGAAATTACCCAAACTATAGGATTAGGATCATTAGTAATTTATATAATTTTTACAAATTGGAAAAATAAAAATATTATAATTGTATATCTGTTATTAAGTTTTTATTTTATAACTTATTTATTTGGACAATTTACAGCAAGGTTTTTTTATGAACCTTATATTTGGTTAATAATATACATATCTATTTTTTATAAACTTTTAAGAATTAGCAAGATCTTTAAATCAATCGTTTTCTTTCAAAGTATTATTACCTTTACTATACTAGTATATGGAATTTCAACGCTCACACCAGGTATTGTCTCAAAAGAAATTAGAAATAATGTATTATCAGATCATGCAAATGGCTATTTAGTTTTCAAATGGTTAAAAAATGAACTAAAAAAAATAAATTATGATGGACCAATTGTTTCTTCAAAAAGATCAATTGGATTTTTAGACAATATATCAATACCTCCTGAACACCTATATTTTGTTGATTACAAAACTCCTGAATCAAAAATATACATTGATGAGATAAAAAAACTTAAGCCTAAATATATAATGGTTTCTGATGACACTAATATATTTTCAGTCTACAAAAATTGTTTTGGAAAAAAAATTGCACATGGATATAAAGTTGATAAACTTGCTGTAAGAAATCCATTTCTAAAATCCACTCAATATTTTGATGTAAGACTTTATGAATTTAATTATAATAAATTGAAAGATTGCATGTCTAAAGAAAAAAACTATTATTCAAGATAACTACATACTAAATTTTAATAAATTAAAAATTTTAATTGTTGAAAATGTTGGATGCATTGACCAAAATATAAGAAAAATGAAATAAAAATATTTTTTTGTTTTGGAAATAAATATAAAATTATTATTTAAGAGTAATGGTAAAACTACAAGTAAAATAGGGTAGGCGTAATTTGCTAATCTTATAAAATTTTTTCCAGTGATTAATGGACCTCCCAAAAGTGGTTGTAATATTAAAATTAAAGCTGATAGCAAAATAAATACGTTGATTGGGTTTAAAAAATTTATAATATTTTTTCTATTTATAAAAAAAAAATAGAGGATAGGACCAAAGCTTAAGAGTGGAAATATAAAAAATGCAGGCAAGCTGTTCAAATTATATTGTGTAGCAAAAAGACCAAAAACTGTAACAAAATATAGATCGTTAGCTGAAACAGAAGTTTCAGAATTACTAGCATATAAAAAATTAAATAAATAGATAAATAATACTATTGCTGTGACTATATATAAATCATTTATTAAAAAAATTTTTTTAAATTGACCGTAAAAATACCCCAATGTGTATAAGAAATATGTAGAGATTAAAAATGCTAATGTGTTTTGTCTTACTAACATTCCAATAGCTATTCCAAAAAAATAATATTTTTTTGATGAGTGTAAACCAATTACAATTAACAAACTAATATTTAAAAATATTAAGTCTATAATTAGTGTGGGTAAACTTATGTAATATCTCAGTATATATGGATTAAAAATAACTAATAAAATAGCAGTTAATCTATAGTTTTTTGGACATTTTATAATTACCAGAGCTCGATCTAATAAAAAAATTAAACTAAATGATAAAAAAATTGAAAGAGTTTTGAATGAGCTAAAGATATCAAAGTTAAATGTTTTACTAATAATTCCTATCAGATATGGAAAGAAGAATCTTTCAGATTTAATAAATTGTAAACCCTTAGATATTTGTGGAGCATCTTGTGCAATTTTGTAATAGTCATGGCCATCACTTGCACCAAAAGTTTTACTTTGTTCTAAATTGAAGTTTTCGGTTGTAAATAGTATAAAAAAAAGTGAAAAAATAATAATTGAATAATATTTAAAATTTTTATTTAATTTTTCTTCCATCAATTAAAGCCTCCACCCATCCAAAAATTATTGGAAACCAATCAATTATTGGTCTAATTTTAGAATAATTTTTTTTTTTATAATCCATAGTTACAGCTACTTCCGTAAAATTTATTTCTTTACTAATTAAAACTTTTCCCAAAGAGTAATATTCATATCGATAAGTAAAATACTTTGGTTGGTCTAAATGTTTAATAAGATTTTCTAATACTTTACATTTGAAAGCTCTAAAACCACATGTAGCGTCTGTGATTTTTCTTCTATATATTATAGAAATAAAAATTGTAAGAACTCTTATTAAAAAAATTCTTAATAATGGGTTTGTGTCAAATTTTCCTTCTGGTAAAAAGCGACTACCATTGACAAAATCATAATTTTTTATTTTTATTTTATCAATAAATTTTGAAATTTCTCTAGGCTTCATTTTTCCATTACCAGCTAAATGAATTATTACATCATATTTATTTTCATTAGCGTATTTAAAACCTTGTATTAGGGCAAAACCAACTCCCATATTTTTTTTATTTTCGATACAATTAAATTTATAATTCTTAATTATTTGTGCACTACCATCTTTTGATCCATTATTAATAATTAAAAAATCAACATTAGAATTATTTATCTTAAATTCATTGATTTCTTCACAGAGAATTGATAGCCTTTGATCTTCATTAAAAACAGGAACAACGCACAAGTATTTCATAATTATTATTAGCATCAATGAAAATATATAAAAAGTTAAAAATTGGAATTATTGGATGTGGATATTGGTCTACAAATTTAATTAAAACATTTGAAGACAACGGATTCAAAGATATTTATATATATGATAAATCTCAGTCTCAAATAAAAACTATAAAAAATAAATTTAAATTTTTAAAAAGTTATAAATCATTCGAACATATAATTAACTTAAAGTTAGATGCTATTTTTCTAATTACCCCGTCTTCGACTCATTATGAATTATCAAAAAAAATTTTAAATAAAGGTCATAATTTGTTTTTGGAAAAGCCTGGAACTTTAAAATATCAACATATAAACGAACTAACTAAAATTTCAGTTAAAAAAAAACTCACTTTTATGGTGGGATATATATATAATTATAACGTTTACATAGAGTATATAAAAAAATTACTTGCCAAAAAATATCTTGGTAAAATTAAATATTTGTATTTTGAAAGATCCAATTTAGGTCCCATAAGATATGATACTTCGTGTCTTTGGGATCTTGCATCTCATGATATTTCAACATCTTACTTCCTATTAAATAAAATTCCTGTAGTAAAAAATATTTCTGGAAATAAATTTTTAAAAAAAGATTTCTTTGATATTTCCTACCTAAAACTTGATTTTTCGGGAATAAAAGTAGAAATTAAGTCCAGTTGGCTTAATCCTGAAAAAATAAGAAAGTTAATAATAATAGGAGAAAAAAAAATGCTTC
>MDTG01301189.1_pt1 | contig 36566 bp, 36 predicted proteins | sample 811421 | NCBI WGS metagenome assembly MDTG01 (sample SAMN05326645, study PRJNA326480) | marine metagenome | isolation source: seawater | place: Pacific Ocean: South East | collected 2011
ATTTAAAATAATTTGGATTCCTTTTCCGTATGTCTTTGATTCCTTTCTAATATCTACAATCAAATCTAAAATTTCACCTTTAGAAACGCTGACTAGTTTTGTTTGAGCACAAGGATAAGTTTGAAAATGAAGACCTCTCAAAACACCTTTTTTACTTTTTGATAAATTCATTTGACAAAAATTAAATTTTTCATTTAAGAAATCTTCGAGAAGATCTTTCCTGAAAATTTCTGCAAAAAACCCTCTTTCATCCTTTATAATTTTTGGCTTACATATGACGGGACCTTCAATATCAAATTTTTCAAATTCCATTTAAGATACTTTCTAAATAATTTCCATATTGATTTTTGCCAATTGATTTAATTAATTCTTCAAATTGCTTACTATTTATATAACCTAATTTAAATGCAATTTCTTCCACACATGCAATTTTAAGACCTGTTCTTTTTTCTATTGTATGGATAAAATTTGAAGCTTCAAGCATAGACTCATGAGTTCCTGAATCTAGCCAAGTAAAGTTTTTGTCTAACAATTCGACTTTCAATTGTTTCATCTTTAAAAACTCATTATTTACAGATGTTATCTCAAGTTCTCCCCTTTCACTTGGCATTATTTTTTTAGCAATTTCTACAACATTAGATGGAAAAAAATATAAGCCTACAACTGCATAATTGCTCTTCGGTTTTAGAGGTTTTTCCTCAATTGAGATTACATTATCATCTTTATATTCTACAACTCCATATCTTGATGGATTTTTTACATAAAAGCCGAAGACTTTAGCTTTCTTATTCTCGGTTAATTCGTATACACTGTTTTGCAGAATTTTAGTAAAACCGCTGCCATAAAAAATATTATCACCAAGTATTAAACATACAGGGTCATTACCAATAAATTTTTTACCAATAATAAATGCCTCAGCTATTCCCTTTGGCTTTTTCTGTTCAGCGTATTGTAATTTGATTCCTATACTTGATCCATTTCCAAGAAGTCTTTCAAAGTTTGGCAAATCTCTTGGCGTTGAAATAATTAGAATTTCCTTTATCCCAGCTAACATCAAAACAGACAGAGGGTGATATATCATTGGCTTATCGTGGATAGCTAATAATTGTTTTGATTGTCCTTTGGTTAGTGGGTATAGACGCGTACCACTACCACCTGCGAGTATAATCCCTTTCACAATTGCTAATTTATTCATTTTAAATAAAATAATAGTAAGTACTTTTATTACTCAATTTTTTTAGTACTTTTGTTACTTGTTATGTTAGAGGCACTAATTACATCTAAGACAAGATTAAGAATGCTAATAAAGTTTTTTATTGGTGCTTCAAACAAAGGTTATTTAAACGGTTTAGCAACTGAATTCAATGAATCAACTAACTCAATAAGAAAAGAATTAAACAATTTATCTGAATCTGGATATCTCCTAAAAAAAAGAAAAGACAATAAGGTTATGTATCAAGCTAATAAGATACACCCTATGTTTAAAGTTTTGCAAAAAATAGTAAGACAACACCTTGGGATTGAGGATATTGTAGAAACAATTATATCAAGAATTGGAGAAGTTCATAAAATTGTACTAGTCGGCGATTACGCTGAGGGCCTAGATACTGGTACGATTAGCATCATTATCATTGGAAAAGAATTAGATGATAATTACTTAAAAAATCTCAAATTTAAAATAAAAGATAAAATTGAAAGGGAGGTTGTATTTGAATTGAATACTGAAATACCCAAAAAAAATATAATTCTATATCAAAAATAAATGAACTGGCACGTTTTATATACAAAACCAAGGCATGAAAAAAAAGTAGAAAAAGATTTATTATCCATTGGAATTAATGCATATTGTCCAACGCTATCTGAATATAGAGTTTGGAGTGATAGAAAGAAAAAAATTGAAAAATCTGTTTTATCATCAATGGTACTAGTTAGAATTGATGAAAAAGAGTTAAATAATGTTTTCTATTCAAAAAGTGTATTAAGATACATGTTTTGGTTAGGTAAAAGAGCAATTGTAAGAAATGATGAAGTTGAAATTTTAAAGAAAAATTTATCAAAAAATAATATTAAGGATCCAAAAGTTGGTTCAACAATTGGTATTATTAGCTTTGGAAATAAACAGGGCACAATTGATAAAGTATCAAAAAATAAAATCTGGGTTAGTTTGCATGACCTAGGTTACAAATTAATGCTGGAAACAGCATAAGCTAAATTAAAATTAAAGCGATGTGTATTTTACAATGTAACTTACACTAGCGAAGCTATTAAATATGTCTTATATTTTTACATCAGAGTCAGTAAGTGAAGGGCACCCAGATAAAATTGCAGATCAAATTAGTGATGCAATATTAGATGCCTTTTTAGTGCTTGATAAAAATTCTAAAGTTGCTTGTGAAGTTATGGTTACTACTGGACAAGTTATAATTTCTGGTGAGGTTAGTTCCCAAGCCTATGTTGATATTGAAAAAGTTGTTCGAGAACAGATTAAAAATATTGGTTACGATAATAGTGAACTTAAATTTGATTATAAATCTTGTGGGATTTTAACTTACATAAATGAACAGTCTCCGGACATTGCAATGGGCATTGAGACTAAAGAACCAAAATTACAAGGAGCTGGTGACCAAGGTATCATGTTTGGTTATGCAGTTAATGAAACAAAAGAATATATTCCAATGACCTTAGATTTATCACACAAAATATTGGCTGAATTAGCTTTAATGAGAAAAGGTGGAAATAGTATGTCATACCTAAGACCAGATTCAAAGTGTCAAGTAACTATCCAATACGGTAAAAAAAATAATCCAGAAAAAATAATATCGATTGTGTTGTCTACTCAACATGAAGATTTTGATAGCGATGAAAATATGCTTAAAAAAATAAAGGATGATGTTAAAAAAATTTTAATACCAAGGATAAAAAATAAAAATTTACAATACGCAAGTCTCTTGGCAGATCTAGATATTAATTATTTCATAAATCCAACTGGAAAATTTGTCATAGGAGGACCATACGGTGATACTGGTTTAACAGGAAGAAAAATTATAGTTGACACATATGGTGGAAAAGGAGGTCATGGTGGAGGAGCTTTCTCGGGTAAGGATCCTAGCAAAGTTGACAGAAGTGCTGCTTATGCAGCTCGACATTTGGCAAAGAATATTGTTGCGGCAGGAATTGCTTCTGAATGTCTCATTCAAATAAGTTATGCAATTGGAAAATCTAAACCACTCAGTATATATATTAACACATATGGAACAAGTAATTTAACAATACCTGACCATAAAATTTCATCAATTTTAAAAAATAAAATTGATTTAACGCCATATGGAATAGTAAAAAGATTAAAATTAAAATCACCTATTTACACAGAATCTGCAGCTTATGGACATTTTGGAAGAAAATCTATTATGCTAGTTAAAGATTTCTCATTTATCGATAAAAAGTTTAATAAAATAAATACAGAATTATTTACTTGGGAAAAATTAGATTATGTAGATTTGCTCTCTAAAATTTTTAAAAATTTTTTTAATGAAAAGTAAAATTGAAATACAACAATCCTTGAAATACAAAGTAAAAGATATAAAACTTGCAGATTGGGGCAGGAAAGAAATTGAACTAGCAGAGCACGAAATGCCAGGTTTAATAGCATTAAGAAATGAATATTCAAAATTAAAACCATTAAAAGGTGCAAGAATCGCTGGCTGTTTACATATGACCATACAAACAGCTGTACTTATAGAGACATTAGTTGAACTGGGAGCTGATGTAAGATGGAGTTCATGTAATATTTTTTCAACACAGGATCACGCTGCTGCTGCCGTTGCTGATTCGGGGATACCAGTTTTTGCTTGGAAGGGTATGAATGAGAAAGAATTCAATTGGTGCATTGAACAAACTCTTTTCTTTGGAGATAAAAAAGAACCGCTTAATATGATTCTAGATGATGGTGGAGATTTAACTAATATGGTTCTTGACAATTACCCAGAACTAATTAATGATATTAATGGTATTAGCGAGGAAACCACTACTGGAGTTCTCAGATTACACGAAAGGCAGATGGAGGGCACACTTCCCTTACCAGCAATAAATATTAATGATTCAGTAACCAAAGCGAAATTTGATAATAAATTTGGATGCAGAGAATCAGCTGTTGATGCAATTCGTAGAGCAACCGATTTAATGCTTGCAGGTAAAAAGGTTGTTGTATGTGGTTACGGAGATGTTGGAAAAGGAACTGCAGCCTCATTCGCTGCTGCAAAATGTATTGTCACAGTTACAGAAATAGATCCAATTTGTGCATTACAAGCTGCCATGGATGGCTTTGAAGTTAAGAAACTATCAACAGTAATTGGGGATATGGATATAATAATAACAGCCACAGGTAACAAGGATATAGTAAAAGAAGAGCATTTCCACAAGATGAAAGATAAGGCAGTTGTCTGTAATATTGGTCATTTTGATAATGAAATTGATATGAGTTGGCTGAATTCAAGCTATGGCTTAAGCAAAGTAGAAATAAAACCACAGGTTGACAAATACAAAATTGATGGTAAAGAAATAATTGTTCTCGCAGAAGGAAGATTAGTAAATCTAGGTTGTGCAACTGGACACCCTAGTTTTGTTATGAGTAATTCTTTTACTAATCAAGTTTTAGCTCAAATTGAGCTCTGGACTAATATTTCCAATTATGAAAATAAAGTTTATACTTTACCCAAGAAACTTGATGAAAAAGTAGCATTTCTTCATTTAACTTCACTCGATATCGAACTAGAAAAGTTAAATAAAGATCAAGCAAAGTACATTGGGGTTGATGTTCAAGGACCTTTTAAATCTGATAATTATAAATATTAAAAATGATGAGTAAAAAATATAATGTTGGAATAATAGGAAATGGTTTCGTGGGAGAAGCTCAAGCATTTGCTTTTTCTCCAACCTCTTTTGTAAAAATTTATGACATTGATAAAAATAAATCAACACACTCCCTTGATAAAGTAAATAAATGCGATTTTATTTTTGTTTGTGTTCCAACCCCGATGTATGAAAATGGAAGTCAAGATACTTCTTACATTCAAAAGGTTTTCGATAAGGCTGTAGCTGGACCAGTTTACATTATTAAATCAACTATTCTCCCAGGAACAACAAAAAATCTTGCTAATAAAAATAAAAAATTAAAAATCGTTTTTTCACCAGAATTTTTAACTGAGAGGAATGCAAAATTAGACATGATGACTCAATCAAGGATAATAATTGGAGGAGATCCAATTTTAACTAGAAAAGTTAGAAGACTGTTTGAAAGTAGATTCATGAATAAAAATATTATTGAAACAGATTCTGATACTGCGGAACTCATTAAATATATGAATAACACTTTTTTTGCAACAAAGGTCTCAATTATGAATGAGTTTAAACTCTTATCAGATAAAATTGGAGCTAATTGGCAAGATGCTATTTTTGGTTTTGCATCAGACGGACGAGTAGGAGACAGTCATCTCCACGTTCCAGGGCACGATGGAAAATTTGGCTACGGGGGAACTTGCTTCCCAAAAGATGTCAATGCGATAATTAGTCTTGCAAAAAAATTAAATGTTGAACTCAACACAATTGAAGGTGGGTGGAAAACAAATCTTAAATTAAGGCCTGAAAAAGATTGGGAAAAAAATGTAGGAAGGTCTGTAAGCCTCAAGAATTAAAAATTAAAATATGAGAAATTCAAAATTAGTTCAGTTTTATTATTTGGGTGAGAGATCTTTCAACAAGTTAGGCGAAATAGTAAAAAAAAGAAAGGTTCACGAATATAGTAGAGTAGTGTACATAATCGATCATTTCTTTACTAATAAAAATATATTATCGTCAATTGAAATCAGTGAAAATGACCAAATATTATTTGCAGATACTAGAGAAGAGCCAAGAGCTGAGTATATTGATGAACTAAAAGAAAAAGTTATAAATCACCACAATGATTTACCTGTTGCAGTAATTGGAATTGGTGGAGGAAGCACTCTAGATATTTCTAAAGCTATTTCAATTTTATTAACAAATCCAGGAAAAGCGCAGCAGTACCAAGGCTGGAATTTAGTCAAAAATAAATCAATTTATAAGGTTGGAATCCCAACAATTTCAGGAACTGGGGCGGAGTTTACCCGTACTGCTGTCATGACAAGTAAAATTAAAAAGCTCGGAATTAATTCAGATGAAAGTGTTTTTGATCAGGTTATCTTAGATCCATCATTTTTAAAATCTGTGCCTAATAAACAGTTTATATATACTGCAATGGATTGTTTTGTTCACAATGTAGAATCTCTTAGAGGAAGTCAAAATGATGCTATGACAATTGCTCTTGCAGAAAAATCATTAGCTATCATGAAAAATGTTTTTATGAAAGAGATGAATTATGAATCTTTAATGGTTGCATCAGCAATGGGAGGAATAGCAGTTGCCAACTCAAATGTTGGGATATGTCACCCTCTTTCTTACGGACTCAGTCTTGTATTAAATTTGCATCATGGTTATTCTATATGTATTGCATTTAATCAGCTTTTAGAATATTATCCTGAGGTGGAAGAATTTAGAAAAATATTAAAGAAATATAAAATTGCGCTTCCGAAGATTATAGATCAATCAGTTTCCCAAAGTCAAATTGAAAAAATGGCAGATGCAACTTTAAAAAACGAAAAACCATTAGAAAATGCCTTTGGTCCAAATTGGAGGAATATATTTACAAAAAATAAAGTAATCGAATTAATCAAAAAAATGTAGAATTATGCCTGGATATGAATTAGTAGGAAAAGAGGAACAAGAACAACTTAATGAAATTTTTAAAACTAGTAATGGAGTTTTATTCGCACATGGTTTCAATAATTTAAGAAACAACAGATTCAGGGTCAGGGAGTTTGAGAATAAATTTTCGTCTAAAATTGGCTCAAAATTTACCCAAGCAACAACTTCTGGTACCGTGGCTCAAGCTATAGCAATGCTGGCTATGGGTGTAGGAAAGGGAGATGAAGTTATAACCCAATCACATACTTTTGTCGCTACAGTTGAATCAATTTTAGCTATAGGAGCAACTCCTGTATTAGTCGATATTGATGAAACATATAACATGTGCCCCATATCACTAGAAAATGCAATAACTAACAGAACAAAATTAATTGTACCAGTTCATATGCTTGGAAATCCTGCTAGGATGAATGAAATTCAGAAAATTGCAGATAAATATGATTTAGCGGTTCTTGAAGATGCTTGTGAGGCATTAGGAGCAAAATACGATGGTAAATATGTTGGAACTATAAGTGAAGCAGGAATTTTTAGTTTGGATTTTGCTAAAACGATAACCACGGGCGAAGGAGGGCTAATAATAACTGATGATGAAAAAATATATAAGTATTGCAAGGAGTATCATGACCATGGGCATGAAAGTAATCCAAACTACCCGAGAGGAAGAGATACAAGATCTCTACCAGGAATGAATTACAGGATGTCCGAAATGCAAGGTGCGGTAGGATTAGCACAGTTAAAAAAATTGGATTTTATAGTTTCAAAAAGTAGGGAAAACAAAAAAATCATTAAGGACAACATAAATAATGGTAAAATTAAATTTAGAGAATTAACAGACGAAGATGGTGATTTAGGAGATACCTTAATTTTTAATTTTAGCAATAAAAACCAGGCAAAAGCTTTTTTAAAAAAATATAATGAGATGGGTTATTTTACAAAAAATATCCCTGATGCAATTGACTGGCATTTTGCAGGTACATGGAATCACATGTTCAAAGAAGTTGATAGATATAAAGACACATGGCATTATGAATGGGATAGGTCAACTAAACTTTTAGAAAGATCCATCTCCATTCCAATTTATATCAAGTCAAGTTATGAAGATTTGGAACAAAACATTCAGTCAATTAATAAAGCTTTAGATCAAATATAATGAACATTGCATTCATTACCGCAAGAAGGAACTCTAAAGGACTACCTGGAAAAAATATGCTTGAATTAGGTGGAATCCCTCTCATTGAACATACTTTCAAAGCTGTTGTAGATGCAGATTGTTTCGATAAAATATATTTAAGTACAGACATTCCTGAAGCAATTTTTATTGCAAAAAAAAGTATAAAAAAATAACTGTTCCTTTCAAAAGACCAAAAAGTCTTTCATCCGATAATTCCACGCAAATTGAAGTAGTTAATCATTTGATATCTCATTTACAAAAAGATAACTTTAATTTTAAAAATTTTGTTCTTTTTCAACCAACTTCACCTTTTAGGTCTATAACTGAGATAAAAAAAGGTGTTAATTTACTTAACAGTGGATTTGAATCTGTTATTGGCGTTTCACCCGTTATGCATCATCCTGCCGATTATGTTTTTTTAGAAAATAATAAATTAAAATTCTTAATGCCGAAGTATACTTCAATGGCAAGACAAAATTTTCCAGATGTTTTTTTTAATAATGGTAGTTTTTATGGTTGCAGTTTGAATTTTTTTAAAAAAAAACAAAAATTCTACAATACTAATTCTAAACTTTTAGTAATGAGTAACAAGTCATTAATTGATATTGACAACAGTTTTGACTTTTCATTGGCAGAAAGTTTTTTTTAATAATAAATTATGAATAAACAATTTAAAGATTTTAATATTGGTTATAATTTTCCAATTTTTATTATTGCTGAGGCTGGTGATAATCACATGGGAAATATGGATGATGCAAAGTCAATGTGTCTAAATGCAAAAATATCTGGGGCAAGTGCGATTAAATTTCAACATCACTTACCTGACGAGGAGATGTTAAAAGATATACCCATGAGTGATAATTTTGATGAGCCACTCTACGATTTTTTAGTTAAAAATGCATTAACTATTGAACAACATAGAGAGTTACTAAATTACTGCTCTGACATTGGCATAAAATATATGTGTACTCCTTTTAGTTATAAAGCTGCGCTTGAACTCAAGGAAATTGGTTTAGATATATTTAAGATTGGTTCAGGTGAGATGACTGATATACCCTCATTATTGAAAATTGCTAAACTGGGTAATCCAATGATTGTTTCAACTGGAATGTCAACATATGATGAAATTGAAAGAACCTATAACATTCTAATACAAAATAATGTTTCATTAGCACTAACAAACTGTGTTTCTGAGTATCCGCCTAAGTATGAGGATGTAAATTTTGGTGTAATATCTCAACTAAAAAAAAGATTTGATAAAGCTATTATTGGTCATTCAGATCATACACCTGACATTTACACTTGCATAGCTTCAGTGGTTCACAAACCTGCCATCATTGAAAAACATGTTATTCTAGATAAAAGAACACCTGGACCTGATCAAAGTGTTTCTATTGATTTTCACGAATTAAAGCAGTTGTGTGATGGAATAAGAAAAGTCGAGGCTGCAATGGGTAATAAAAAAAAGATTCATGATAAAGAAATTCAGATTAGAGAATGGGCTTTTAGGAGTGTTGTTTCAACAATTAAAATTAAAAAAGGAAAAAAAATAACCGAGGAAATGTTATGGACCAAAAGACCAGGAACTGGTATTCCCTCCCATATGATAAATGATGTTATCGGGAAAACTGCAATTAAAGATATTGTAAAGAATACAATGATTAAATGGGAAGATTTGATATGAACATTAAAAAAATAAAAATATTATTTGTTACTGGTTCAAGAGGAGAATGGGGTTATATTAGACCAATACTTGAGTTGATAAAGAGATCATTTGATATTGAATATGAAATTTGTGCAACTAACATGCACTTATTACCCAATTTTGGTAATTCAATTGATGAAATAAGTAATGATGGTTTTGAAATTAAATATAAAATTAACATGTCTCTTGACGGGTACAACCATTTCACACAAGTTAAATCGCTTGCAATATTTTTAAGTTCATTTTCAGATATTCTAGATTCATCCATGCCAGATTGGATACTTCTTGCAGGTGACCGAGGAGAACAATTAATGGGTGCAATTGCTGGAGCATACACTTACATTCCAGTTGCACACATTCAGGCTGGTGAAAAGTCAGGTAATATTGACGGTACGGCAAGACACGCAATTGGTAAATTAGCTCATATTCATTTTGCATCTAATAAAGATGCCAGTAAAAGGCTAATTAATTTGGGTGAACAAGATTTTAGGGTATTTAATGTTGGTGCCCCACAGATTGATGAGTTAGTTGAAGATAGAATATCTAGTAATATTGAAATTATGAAAAAACTGAATTTTAATATTTCATGTCAATATATTTTATTTGTCCAACATCCAGTTACTGAAGAATTTGATAAAGCTGATTTCCAAATAAAGGAAACTATTAAAGCTTTAACCAATTTTGATTTGCCAATTGTTGTTATCTTACCAAACAATGATGCAGGATCTTTAATTATTAGAAAGAACATAGAAAATTTAATAATTGGTAAGGTATTTATTTTTTCAAACTTAAAGAGAGAAGAGTATTTGGCCTTACTAAGAAATACAAAAGTAATAATTGGAAACTCAAGTTCTGGATTGTTAGAGGCTCCTACTTTTAACACACCTGCTGTAAATATTGGTAGAAGACAAAATGATAGAGTACAAGGTCTAAACGTTATAAATTGTGAGCATGATGCCTCAAAAATCACTAAAGCTATAGATAAAGCTATTTCTAAAAATTTCAAAAAAATGTTGAATGAAAAATGCAAAAACCCATACGGGGATGGTGAAAGCTCAAAAAAAATTTTAGATGTTATTAGAAATACAGAAATTAATAATAAATTAATTATGAAAGATATTACATGCTAATATGGATGAATATATTGTAAATATAAATTCGAAGATTAATGATGCTATTGAAATAATACATTTTAATAAAACCAGATGCTGTATTGTTGTCAATAGTGATTCAAAAGTAATTGGAGTTATAAGTCAAGGAGATGTTTTAAGATCTTTATTGAAGGGAGTTGATATTAAATCTCCAATAAAAACAATTATTAATGTTTCTTTCAAATATATCAATCAAATTAACGACAATGAAATATTAAGTTTATTTAAACTTGGTATTACACTTATCCCTGTGGTTGATAAAAATCTAAAGTTAGTAGATGCTGTGAATACTAGGGAATACCTAATTAATAAATTTCTAATATAAATTGAAAGCTAGTTGTTGGGCCATAATTCCAGCGAGGTCTGGTTCAAAGGGTTTGAAAGATAAAAATATCACCAAATTTTTAGATAAAGTTCTTATAGCCCATTCAATTAATTTTGCAAAAAAACTTTCTTTTGTGGATAAAGTGTTTCTCTCCACAGACTCTGAAAAATATGCCAAAATTGGATTAAAATTTGGAGCAGAAGTGCCTTTTTTGCGATCAAGCAAAGCTTCTAATGATCTTTCAATGGAAGAAGATATTTTAGAGGATATAAGAATAAAATGTTTTAACTTAGATGTTATACCACCAGATAATGTAATTTGGCTAAGGCCAACTCATCCTTTAAGATGCTTAGATACATTTCAAAAAGCTTATAAAAAATTTATTCAGCTGAAAAAGTCAATATGTGTTGTTAGTTCAGTAGACCCAAGAATTTTTTTATTACAAAATGATGGAAGTTTTAAAAATGTAGTTAAAAAATTTGATAATAAATCAATGGTAAGAAGACAAGAATGTCCAGTAGCCTTTAAAATTTTTTTTGGTGAAATCTTCAAGTTTCCAAAAAAATATAATGATAAATTTCTCGGAGATAATTTTGACATAGTTTTTCAGCCAAAAATTTGTGATTTTGATATTGATACTATGGATGATCTTAATGCGATTGAAAATCAAGTAAAATCTAATAAAAGTTTTTTCAGAAAATATTTACACTTATCGAGTTAAATAATGATTAGTCCAGAAAATTTTGAAAGAATATTTATTAAGATCATTGATAAATTTAAAGAAAGAAAAACAAAGGGTGTTATTAAAGAAGACAACAGTTTAGTAACACAAATAGACTTAAATGTTGAAAAAGCCCTAATCAAATTTTTAAATGCGAATTTTTCTGATATTCACATAATTTCAGAGGAAAATCCTCACAGTCACTCTAAAGAATATAATCTTGGTAAAAAATTTGCAATTATTGATCCAATCGATGGAACAGAAAATTTTTATTTTTTTAGAAATATATATGGATCTGCTATTAGTGTAGTATACAATAGTTTTGTTTATCATGGTATTTACATACCTGAAAATAAAATAATAATTTCAAGTTTAAATATCAATAAATTTAAATCTAAAAAGTCTTTGATCACTCTTTTAAGTACATCATGCCTTAGTTTTAAACAAAAAAAAATAAACAACTCATATCAAAATTATAGAATCTTAGGTTCAAGCTCTTACATGTTTTATTTATTGTTATCGGGCAAAGCCAATTCATACCTTTATTGTGGAAGGGCTAAAGTCTGGGATTATTACACCGGTATTTGTTTAGCTCTTATGTCAAAAAAATTTGAAATTTTTGTTGATGAAGGCCCATTAAAAATAGAAAAAATATTCAATAATAAAATCAAACATAAATTATCATTCAAAATATATAATTGTGAAAAATAAAATTATTATTTGTGGGAGGGGATATTCATATAAATACTATAAAAAATTTATAAGCAATAATTATAAATTGAAGTTTGGATATAACTATGACCTAGCAAAGCATAATTTTGATTTTTATTTTTTCTCTAAGAGTAAAGAAAAGCTATACGATAATGCGAGAAATATTCTTAAGGAAAGCCATATAGAGAAGCAGTATAATGAAAAGTCAATTAAAATAGGAACAACAACTTTTGGTCTTTTTCAGTTACTTACTTTAATTAATGATAAGTATCCAACACACATAGTAGATTTGGTAGGTTTTGACTTTAGATATATCTATGAACACGAAAATATTTCAATTGGAGATAACTTACAGTCATTGATAAATGTAGAATCTCAAAAAATATTTTCTCCAAAGTTGAAAGACTTTTTCAAAAATATAATTATTCAAATAATTAGTTTCGATGAGTTTTCAGATGTTGACCCTAAAACTGGGTGTAAGATTAATAAAATCAATAACACGGTGGAATTAGTTGCAGAAATAACAACCAACCATTTTGGAAATTTCGATCGATTAAAATCATTGATTTTAGGGGCAAAAAAAGCTGGTGCAAACTCAATCAAACTTCAAAAAAGGAACGTTGAAACTTTTTATTCGAAACAAAAATTAAATGAAAAGTATAAATCACCTTTTGGCACTACATTCAGAGACTACAGAAATGCCTTAGAATTAAGTGAAAAGCAGATTTTAAATATAAACAAGTTTTGTAAAGAAATTGATATTGGCTGTTTCTATAGTGTTCTGGATATTCACTCATTTAAACAAATATTGAATTTAAATCATAAAAGGATAAAATTACCTTCTACTATTTCAAATCACAAGGATTATATTAATTATGTTTTTAATAATTTCTCTCATGAAATCGTTGTATCAACAGGGATGACCAATCAGAGTTATGTAGATTATATTTTAGATCAAAAAAAAAATTATAAAAAACTTTATCTTTTGCATTGTATATCTTCATACCCTGTTAACATTTTAAACTCAAACTTGAAAGTTATTAGTAAATATTCAAATCTGGGAAAAAATATTATTCCAGGATACAGTAGCCATGACATCGGCTACTTAGGTTCCATGTTTGCTGTTTTCTCTGGGGCTAAAATGATCGAGAAACATATAAAATTTGGTAATACCAAGTATGGTCATTTTGATGAAACTGCATTAGATGTCAATGTCGAATTTCCTGAATTTGTTAAACAAGTTAGAAATGCTGAGACAATCAACGGAGACGGTGAGAAATCAATTTTAGATTGTGAACATCATAAATATTGATTTAAGTTTTGAAAAATCTTTTATTTTTTTTGAGCAGACCATTAAGTAAAAGGGATTTTTATAGGTTTGAAATTGATAAAATTGAAAGAACAAATATTAAGCTTTACATTTGTGATTTGTCAAAAGTTTTGGGATTTTGTAACTCATACCAGAATCCTTTTCAACCTAATTTAAATCACTTGTATTTTGATAATTTAGAAAACCTAAATCACGCTCTTTCAAAATTAGATTTAGTTGATACGTTTGTAGCCTTTTTTTTCCCATTTAATTTTAAAACAAGAGCTACATATTTGACAATATCAAAAATGAAAATTAGATATATTAATTTGTATCTGACACCTATTTCTGTTTATCCTAACAATTTTAAATATTATTTAAAAAGAGTTTTTTATTATTTGTGGAAAAAAATAGAATACAATCTAACCCCTTCAGACTTGATTCTTCATGCAGGTTCTAAAAATAATAAAGTTATATTCTTTACAAAAACAAATAAAAAAACCGCACATATTTCAGTGTCAAGTCTAGATTTTATAAATAATTTTAATTTAAAAAGAACTAAAAAAAACAAAGAAAAATACTTTGTTTTTATTGATGAAATATATCCTGATCATCCAGATTTGAAATCAAAATTAATTGAACCTGAATTTTATTATAATAAGATAAATTTAATAATTGAAGGCATTGAAAAAAAATATAAACTTAAAGGAATTGTGTTATTGCACCCAAGGTCTAATGAAAATCGAAATTTATTATTCAATTCAAACTCAATTAAAAATAATTCTGCGCCACTAATTAAAAGTGCAGAATTTGTTGTTGGTCATTCCTCAACAGCATTTTCTTATGCAGTCCTAAATTTTAAGCCAATTATTCAAATAAAGTTCAAAATTAATCAGAGATATTACATGAAAGTACTCCAGTCATATAACTTAGACTTAAATACGTCCATATTGGATGAAATTGATGGTTTCAATTTATCTCGAATTAATTTAAATGTTGATAGAGTAAAATATGGAAAATATATTAGTAAATATTTAAGTCCATCAACAAAACCAATTCGATATTCAGAAAAGTTAATTGATTATATAAATAAATCATGAATAGAGATTATTTATCTAAAATAAAAACTAATTTTTTAAGAATACCCTTTTCTATTTTGTCAAATATTATTTTACCTAGATTATTGGGTGTAAATAATTACGGAGTTTTTGAATTTCTTGTATCAACAAACCAAAAATTCTTATCTTTTTTTGATTTGGGAACACTAACAGCATTTTATGTTGAGTATTCAAAAAAAAAGGAAAGAGGACTAATCTTTTTTTACATACGCTATCTGCTAATCATATATATATTTCTAAGTATATTAATCTTAGGTTTATACAATTCAGATATTTTTGCTAGTATATGGTTTGATAATTCGATTTACCTTGTTTTATCATCATTTAATTTTACATATTTACTTTATATAATAAATTTTATAATAAGAGTTTACGATGGATCGAATAAAACAAAAAAGGGTGAAAGTTTAAGATCTTTTTTTGTAGTTCTCAACTTTTTAGTATATCTATTTCTATTTTTATTTTCCAATAATATTGAGCTATTTCAATTTATTTTAATAATTATTTTTTTCCAATTAATCAATATTTTACTTTACATATTTATATTATTCAACCCAAAATTTGATATAGAAATTTTCAAATTCAATGGATTTAAATATGTTAATTATATGTGGAACTACTGTAGTCCATTAATTTTATACTTTTTTATTAGCACATCTTTTGGTTTTTTTGAAAGATGGTTTTTACAGCTAAACAATGGCAATATTGATCAAGCATATTTTGGTTTTTCGTGGAAAATTTCGTCCATTATAATTTTAATTTCAGGAGCTTTTGTGCCAATTTTTACCAGGGAATTATCCAGATTTAAAAAAGTTAATATTAAGCTCATTGATTTGTATAAAAAATCATATGTTAATTCCTATATCTTTTCAGCATTTTGCGCATCAATTATTGCATTCAATAGTGAAATCTTTGTATTATTTTTTGGTGGTAATGAATTTATGGGTTCTAGTATTGTACTATCAATTTTGTGCTTTTACCCCCTTCATCAAATAGTTGGTCAAGTAAATGGAAGCCTTTTTTATGCATCAAGTAGAACAAAGATATACAGTGTTAATGGAATTTTCTTTTCAATTTTAGGATTTATTTTAGTTTTTATTTTAGTTGACTCAAAATTTTTATTTTCTTTTTCGCTTGGAGCCAAAGGTCTTGCAGTTGCTATCGTACTAAATCAAATAATATCAACTAACTCACTTACATATTTAAATTGTAAATACATGAAAATTAGTTATTTATATTTTTTAAAAATCCAAGCTTTATATTTTTTTGTTTTTTTTATTATATCTTTCTTATGTAACGTGTTTATAAAAAATATCATAAAAATTGATGATGTACTATTGTCATCTCTACTTTCAATTTTACTTTATTTAGTAGCTAGTATTTTAGTAATAAAATTAATAAATAAGGACTTATTTAATTCAATTAGAAATGTCACAAAAAATTATAGATATTGATAATCTAGATTTGGAATTAACTAGAGAGTTAAATAAAATTTCATTTGAAATAAAAGATTACTGTATTAATTTATTTGATGATTTATATAAAGAAAACCCCTATATTGTTTCATTTGCTTCAAATCTATTATCTAAGGATTCTAATTTTAGTGATAGTTATAAATTAATTTCACAATTGTTTCTAATTCATAAATTACTAAAGAAAAAACCCACTTTTACAATTAAAGTAAGTAATAAAGATTTATATCGTTTTTGTAAAAAAAAATTTAAAACAAAAAAAATAATATTAAATACTCAAAATTTATCTTTTTTTAAAATAAAATCAGTTGTATATATTTTCATAACCATCATTATTAATATTACTTTTAAATTTCTTTTTCAAAACACAAAAAAATATAACGAAATAAATTTAATTGACACATTTGTGTTAAAGTCATCATTGAATAACGGGAAGTATAATGATAGATGGTACAACTCTTTTATATTTGATTTGAAAAATTGCTTCTACTTGCCAACATTATTGGTATCTCCATTCAAATTATATTCAACACTAAAAACTATCAATGATTCAAATAGATTTATTTTAAAAGAAAGTTTTTTAGGCTTAAAAGACTATTTAAAAATTTTAAAAATATTTTTTTCTCAAAATTTAGTAATAAAAAATAAAGTATTAAATGGTGTTGATATCTCAGAAATTCTATACAGACAACATATCAGCTACAGATATAATATATCAACATTTAGGGCATTATGTAACTATTATTTTATAAATAAGTTTATAAAAAAAGGAAACACAATCAATTCTTTAATAAATTGGAATGAAAACCAACCAATTGATAAATGTTTAGTTAGAGCAATTAGTGATTTTGCTAAAGAAACAAAGGTAGTGGGAATAAGATCCTTTGTTTCTTCACCGCAAAATTTAAACCTTTATATTTCAAAGTTTGAATTCAATAATAATTTAACCCCTAAAATATTTTTTATTTGTAGTCCTCACCTTAAAAATTTTTATAGTTCTGTAAAAAAGGATGTAATACTTAAACCATTTAATTACAACAGGGGGATTGGTCTATTTGACCAAAAAATAAAAGAAAAGAAAATTATATTATCCATTTTACCAATAGATTTTGAGCTATCTCAAAGTATTATTAAAGACATAAATTATCTGGATTCAAAGTTAAATGATTTTATTTTTTATATTAAAATTCATCCAAACTTTAAGAAACAAAGTTTTACCAACTTGAAAAACAAAAATTTAATAAATCAAGATAAATTTAGCAGTGTATTTGAAAAATCATTTTTAATAATCACATCTAACTCAACATCAGGAATTGAGGCAATCAACAATAATAAATTTGTAATTTTTAGATTAAGAAATTCAAGATTCTTTAATATTCCGTTGATTGATAGTTTGGATAAAAGATTTTTTCAAACCTCTTTTTCGTCTCTTGAGACAGAATCGAAAATTAAATTTTTTACTAAACAAAGTATCTCATCTGCTGATCTTAAAAGAAATTTAGATAGTTTGTTTTATAAAGATTATCCAAACAAACTTTCATATTTAATAAATGAATAAAATAATTAAATATTTCATAGTAGTAGTTTTTATCACCACTATCTTCTATTTTTTTAGATTCGAATTATTGAAATTACTGGGCTACCAAGTATATACTGGAAGTAAAAATTTTACTCACAATTTTATGTTTGAAAATAACTTTAAGTGTAACGATACACTATCTATCAAACTAAATTGTAAAAAAATTAAGGATGTCTATTTCTTTGAAAATAATTTTCAAGACAAAAGTAAAACCATCATTCTTTTGAATGGAAGAAATAGCTCATACTATTCGATGTCAAAGGGTATAGATTATACTAGAGGTTTATACCAATCTTTATTCAATTACTCAAAAAATCATAATATTAATTTTATTTTTTTACCAATTTCATCCCAAAGATTTAGCCTTAACTCAATAAACAGCGATCAACTAGATTTTTATAATTTAAATACAATTGTTAATTCATTAACTAATCAAGAAAAAATCGTAATTATTGGTATGAGTTATGGGGGAATTTTGTCTGAATACTTTACTTTAACAACCAAAAAAGATGTAATTAGTTTTTCAATTGGTGGATCGATAAGAGAGACAAATTTTAAATTTGAAAATTATTCACCAAATTTTTCAAAAAAATTAGTAAATGATAAAAAAAGAATTACATATTTTATAGGCAATAGAGATGGTAATTTTGAAAATTTTGATAGTATTGAGTTTCTTAGGAAAAAGAATTTGTATATATACAAGGGCCATCATTATATAACTGATGAAGCTATAGCTTACATAACAAAAAATCTTGATGTTCAATTCAAAAATAATTAAGCTATTAATTTTTTACAGGAGAAGGATATTAATTTACAGAATCTTTAAATGGGTTATATATTGTCTAATTAGTAGAGTTAATTTCAAAGTATTCATTAGTTCATTTAAACTTCTTTTTTTTTCTGGGAGAATTAATGATCAAATAACATTAGAAGAAAATTTCAAAAAATACCGTGGATACAAATTTAAGAGTGATAAAATAGAAAATCTAAAATTATGCTGGAGAGATGTGTACGGTATTGGTTGTAGAATTGAGCATATTTTAGATAACAATTTAAGTGTTGATAAATCGTATTTAATTAAGCTTACACATTTACTCACATGTTTTAGGGAATACAATTATACATTCACAAATAATCATCTATTAATGAATCTTTTGATAATAAAAAGAGCTAATAAAATATTGAATATAATCAACGAAAAACTTATTAAATCTGAATTAAAAAAAGCTTTAAATTTTGTATTCAAGGATGGTTTTTTTCTTGAAAAGTCTAGTCACTATTTGTTTTTAATTTGTCATCGTTTAGTAATGTCAAGTTCAGATGAAATTTTCAAATCTATCAATCCTAATTTAGTTTCATATTATTATGCACTTAATAAATTTTACAAAGAAATTAGTTGGCTTGGAGATATAAGTCCGGATTATATTTCCTTAAATAGCTTAAATGAAAAAGAAATAAAAAATGAGTCTTTTTTTATTAATATGGGCTCATTTATAGTTTTTAAAAATAAATTTTTAATTTTTAAATATTCACTATCATCTGGACTAGAAAGGCATAGTCATGATGATCTTGGGCAAGTTATTTTGTTTACAAAAAAATTAAAAATCTATGATAAGGGTATTGATGATTTATCTAATGATTTATTAAAAGTAAAGTCAAAACATTCATCTATTTTTAAAACTAAGGGGCTAAGCATTAGTCATTCTAAAAATAATATTTCTCTTATTTTTAATAATGGAGAATACCTAAAAATACATGATAATACTCTTGTTATAAATAAAAAAGAAAATTTGATATTTAGTTTTTTAAGTAATATTAATTTTAATAAAAATAAATCAAATAAAAGTTTTTGGTTTAACTCAACGGCTGAAAAAAAAGCTTGTTATTCTAATCAAGTCTTTCTTAATAAAGGCGTCAATGAATTTACATTATGTGTGGAATAGTTGCCTCTATAAATGATAGAAAATGGGTCGATAAAAATAATTTAAATCATAGAGGACCTGATAATACAAAAACAACAATTGTTGATAATTTAACTGTAAAGTTTCACAGGTTACATATTATAGGAGACCCAACAATCCAACAACCCTTTACCGACAAGGATAATAATTTTTTAGTTTGGTGTAATGGAGAAGTTTTAAATTATTTAGAATTGATGCAAGAGTATGGTATTAGTAACAAAAGTGGATGTGATGTTGAAATATTACCAAAATTATTCAACATAATAGGGATTAAAAAAACACTCTCAAAAATAAGAGGTTTTTTTTCAATATTAATTTATGATAAAATAAACAGTAAAATTTATACTGCTATCGATCATTTCGGTATAAAGCCAATGTATTTTAAAATTGAAAATAAAAAAATATTTTTTTCCAGCGAATTAAGGTTGTTTGATAAGACTAATTTATCAAAAATTGGAATTAAACAATATTTTGAAACTATGTCAACAATTTCACCAAATACTTTAATTGATAAAGTATATTCATTATCACCATCACAAATCATATGTTTTGACACTACTAATCCTAAAAATTATTACTCCGAAATATATTGGAGTATTAATACCCAGATTATAGGCAAAAAAAATATAAGTTATGATGATATTGTAAAAAATTTTGAAAGATCAATTTCAAGAAATTTAATAGCTGATCACCCAATATGTAATTTATTGAGTGGAGGAATTGATAGTACCTTATTAGCTCTTTATTCATCACACGGTATAAAAGAAAACCTATTTTTTAATTATGAGAATTTGAAGAAAGATAATTTTGAAAAACAAAACATAAATAATCTAAAAAAACAAATTAAAATTCATGAATTGAAAATTGATAAGAATAATTTTCTAGAAAATTTTGATGAATTTATAGAATCATCTGATGAAGTAACCTATGACTTTGCTAGTTACACTTATTTTTTACTAATGAAAAATGTAAATAAACTTGGTCATAGAGTAATTTTAAATGGGACTGGTGGGGATGAGCTATTTTACGGTTACGAACGTTATTCATCTACCACTTATATTAAAAATTTTTTTGGTTTTTTGGTTAATAAACAACCGTTGGATAATTCGTATGATTTTTTAAAAAAAGGCTTTTGGAATAGTGCACTATTTGGAAGTAAAATAAAACTAAATCTTGAAAAAAAAGATTTTGAAAGTAAATTAGAGTATTTGAGATTTATTGACTTTTCATTTTATTTAAATAACACATTGTTAAAATATACAGATAGAATTTCTAGTTTTTTCCAAATTGAATCTAGAGTGCCTTTCTTGGATGTTGATTTTGTAGAGTCTGTATTCTATTCTAAAAATTTATCAAGAAAAATCAAATCAAAATTTGATTTAAAAAAAATGATGAAAAAATTTAAAATTTATAATAAGTTAAGCTTTAAGAGAAAAGAAGGCTTAGGCTTACCAATAGAAAAAATAATTTCAAATAAAGATTTAAAAAATATAGTTCTACCACGAATTATTGAAAGTGATATTTATAATAGTTATCTAAAAAATATCGATATTTTAAATTTTAATTTTAAAAAACGTATTCATATTTGGAGAATAATGGCAATTTACTCATTAGTAGTCTGGCATGAAAAGTAAATTATCACTGATATTATTTAGTATATGTTATTTCATGACAGGAAACTGGATAATAACAGATATTTTCATTCCCCCAATTTTTAAGAATATTCTCATTGGTTTATTTTTTGGAATAATATTGATTTTAAGGTTATCATATAAAAAAAAAATATTTAATAAATATTTATTTTTTTTAGCAATTATTGGTATTGTTTCTGTTTCAATTAATGGTTTTTCAGCATTTTCACTAATATTTCAATTCATATTTCTACTGTTATTTTCCCTATCATATTTTGATTTAAATGAAATGAAATACGTATTAAAATTCATTAATAGAATATGTTTTTTTCTTGTTCTAATATCTTTCATTCAGATGGTTATAATAATATTGAATCAGGATTTTTTAAAATATGCATATCCAATAACAGCAACTGATTTAGACTTGAATTCGACAGCAAAAATTCAACATTGGATACAATACATGGGGGGTCTAACCTTTGAGAGGTATGATTTGTTCGGTTATATAATTCCACGATTTTCATCTTTTTTAACTGAACCGAGTGCGGTTCCTGTTTTAATAATTTTCCCAAAGATTATTTCATCATATTTAAATAAGTTTAACTTATTAGATTTTTTATACATATTATTTTTAGTCATTTTTTTCAGGAGCGGATTTGTAACGATATTTTCAGTACTTTTTTTGCTTTCTTATTTGTATTCAAAAATTAATTTCCCCTTTTTCAGATTATCAATTATTGGTATTATTGCTTTACTTGTACTTGTATTCCAGAGCATAGATAATTTAAGTTTAGACTTTATTGATTATTCAAATCAAAATGAGATATTTTCATTGCAGGACAAACAGAACTCCGTATATACAAGAATTGATGGAGCTAAAGATATGGTATCCAATTTTAAATTTTTTGGAAATCATTCTACTGAAATATATGGTGTTGGTTTGATAGTTTATTATATGACCATGTACGGATTTTTAGGTCTTATTTATCTTATTTTTTTTACTTATAAGTTGTATAAATTTAATCACAAGTTATTAATCTTAATTTTTAGTTTTAATCTAATTTTACTTTCAAAAGGTTTTTCTACTGTTTTCCCATTCATCCTGTTAACCTATTTTTGTTTAAATGCATCAGCTAGTTATAAATACACACAAAAGGTTTAATTCATTTACAAGGTTATTATCACATGTAAAGTCTTATGATTATATTTTTAATAAAATATTAATAATTGTTGATTCAGATATTCTTTATTATAAAAAAGTAAAAAAATATGTTGATACCATAATTTTAGGTTGTAATAAAAAATATTACACAAAACATCTTTTAAATGTTGGAGGAGCTGCTGCAAGAAATTATGCTATTAATAATATTGAAGATCAAATAGAGTTTATCAGTTTTTGTGATGATGATGACTTGCCTTTCAAGTCTAAATATATAAATGCAATTAAGTTTTTAAAAAAAAATAATTTTTGCATTGGTTATTCATGTTCTTATGTTAGAGATTATGGTAGTTATGCAAAAAAAATAATTGATGAAAAGAAAATATATTTTCATGATATTTTACAAAATAATGATATTGGCGGTTTTTCATTTGTGACCCTTAAAGTTAAGAACCTGAGAGGTCTAAAAATCCCAGTTATTTTAAAGTCTAATCAAGATTGGTATTTATGGATTTCTTTACTAAACATTAATAGAAAGTTTTATATTTATAAAGACAAAAAAATTGGATTATTATACAACGATGTAAGAAATTCAGGTCGACTAACGACAAACAAAAATAATATCTCAAGCACATATATATTTTATAAAATAGTTGAGGAAAAATTTAATTTAAGTTTAGACTCAATAATAAATTATTATTACTATAAAATTTTAAGACAAAAGAGTTTTTTTTTCTTAGTCAGATTAATAATTTTAAATAATAGAACATTAAAAATTCCTAGAAAACATATTAACTCTCTTTTAAAAAACCACATATATAAACTTATACCAAAATTTTGAGAGGATATTTTTATAAAAACTTATATTTTAGAACAGATATTTTATCGAGCAAATATTATTTAAACTTTAGCCCTAAAGCCAAATATTATTTGTTTAATAAAAATGGAATACCTGTTGTAAAATATAATAAAAAGTTAATTGTTTTTCCAATAACTATTTTTAATTATTTTCTAGGTTTAGTAGACTCTAATAGTTTTAAAAAATCTGATTTCCAAACACTCAAAAAATATATAAATAATCAATACTCAAATGGTAAGTTTTTAATAAAACATGAGTTTGATGAATTAAATTTTGGTAATAAATCAATATGGTATAGTAATTTACCACACTCAATATTGTTCAGTTTGATAGTAAGGATAAATCTTTCGGGTGTTTTCATTGGTGAATATGCTCAAAATCTTAAATTTTTTTATGATTCTATTTTTCAAAAAGAAATTTTCAATAAAAAATCTATAATATTTATTGAGTATCCAACAATAAAGAATCAACCATTAAATGGACAGATTTTTGGACTCTTTGCTGTTTACGATGCAGTTCAAATGGGATTGGAAAAAGATAAATTATTTTTTGAAAAAATTATTAATTCAACATTGAAGTTAACAAAGAATTGTACGACATTTTATGGTTGGAGTAAATATAACAGTGACAGAATATCCAGCCCTTTTTATCACTTTTTACATATAAGTCAATTAAAAGTTTGCGAAAAATTGGATAAAAGGTTTAGAGTTTACAGAATAAAATACCAAATTGCCATAATTTTTTTACCACTTGTATTTATTATAAAAGTTTTACAAAAAATTATAAAAAATTAAAAATATGATAATAGCAAATTACTCTAGTGTAATACAAACTAACAAATCTCAGTTAAGTCCTGTTATCAACCATTTAGACAAAAATCTAAATAAAAAAAACTTAAAATCTTACGTAAACCCTAATTTTAAATCAGATTTAAACTTATATCACTTTGGTGGAGTTAATTCACTAATAAAATTCATTAAAAATAAATTTTTATATAAAAATATTATTCATGTGCCAATTTTTCATGGTACCGACTTACATAAATATTCAAAAGATTTTAATTTTTTAAATAGATTAAAAGTTGAACTTAATTTTGTTGCTAATATCATACTTATTTATTTTTGTGATTATACATACATAGTCTCGGAGAATTTATTTAGTAAAATACCATATTTCTTAAGAAAAAAAGTAAGAATTTTAAGTCTTGGTGTAGATTCTCAAATTATTAGGAAAGCCGTAAAAAAGAGAAGAACAGTAGCATTTGTAAATAATAATTTCAGAGGAATAAAAAATAAAAAATTAGCCTACTTATTTTGTAAAAAAAATGATCTAAATTTAATAGAGTTAAGTGGGCTTAATCATCAAAAGTTTTTAAAAAAACTTTCTAGCTCTGAATTTTTAATTTTAACATCATTTGAAGAAGGTAGTCCAAATGTTGTAAAAGAGGCAATTTTAAGTAACACAAAACTTATAACTGTTGATGTTGGAGATGCTCTATCACAAGTTTCAAGGTTTGGTGGTAGACTAATAGATTACAATGGTCAAACAATAAAAATTTTTGAAAAGTCAAATAACTACACCTTTAATTACCTAGACATAAGTAATACAATATCACAAATAGTTAATGATGCAATCTATTTCAAAAAAATTAATAAATAAAGTATCAATAATTTTACCAACTTATAACTCTCAAAGAACGGTATCCTCTACTATTGAATCTGTTATTAAACAGACGTATGGTAATTGGGAGCTAATTATTACAGATGATTGCTCATCAGACTCTACTTTGAAAATTTTAAAAAAATATTCAAAATTAGATAAGAGAATCAAAATTTTCAACCTTGAAAAGAACAGTGGGGCGGGAGTATGTAGAAATAATTCAATCAAACAATCAAGTGGAAATTATATTGCTTTTATTGATAGTGATGATTTGTGGTTCCCTAATAAATTAGAAGTTCAGATTGAATTTATGATTTCAAACAATATATACATTTCCTACACTTCATTCGAAGTAATAAATTTAGATGGAAAAAAAATAGACAGTGTTATTTCTCCAAAAAAATTATCTTATAAAGACATGCTTTTAAATAACTATATAGGATGTTTAACAGTGATCTATGATGTTAGTTTTTTTGGAAAAAATTATATGAGCAAAATTAGAAAAAGACAAGACTGGGCTTTGTGGTTAAAACTTTTAAAAAAGGTAAAATTTGCCTACAACGCAGGTAAAATATTAGCTTCATATAGACTCAATGAAAATTCATTATCAAAAAATAAATTTGATCTGGTGAAGTATAATTGGATTATATACAGGAAGATTGAAGGATTTAATTTTATAAAATCTTTATATTATTTTTTTATTTTCTTTATGTATCATTTTATAAAAAAAAATAAGCTTTAATAATATGATTCTAAAAAAGTTTTTGAGAAACCCAAGCAGTGGTAATTACATTAGAGAAATTGATTCTTTAAGATTCTTTGCTATAATTCCAGTCGTTTTACTTCACTTAAATACATCTTTTTTTAGAATATTTGAATCAAATGATTACTCTTCCCTAAAATTATCCATATTAAACTATGGGGGATGGGGAGTTGAACTTTTTTTTGCAATCAGTGGATTTGTAATTTGCCTCCCTTTTTTTAAAAACTTAAAAAGTAATAATAAAATTGTACTTAATAAGAGTTATTTTTTTAAAAGATTTAAAAGAATCGAACCTCCTTTTTTTATTAGTCTATTGATTATTTATTCTGTTTTACTTTTTTTAGAATCTTTAAATTTCAATGATAGTTTTTTTAATTTTCTGGCTACTTTTTTTTACTCACACAAAATTATATATGGTGAATGGAGTATCATAAACCCGGTGACATGGAGTTTAGAAACAGAAATTCAATTTTATGTAATTATTCCATTTATTTTTATTTTTTTCCAAAGATTAAATGTTAAACAATTAAAATTTTTAATTTTTATAACATTTTTTTGCTCATTAATTTTTGATCATTTTAATTTACTAAATCAATATTTAAATCTATCTGTTCTAAATTTTGCTCATTTATTTATGATAGGAATTTTCTTTTCTTATATATATATCAATTATAATTTCTTTTTTGAGAAAAAAAATATTTTATTTGATTTGCTGTTTGCAGTCTCATTTGTAGGCATATACTTGAGCAAAATATTTAATGTTTTTTTATTATTTGATTTTTCAATTTTAATACTTTTCATATCAATTTTCAAAGCAACTTTTTTGAGAAGCTTTTTTTGTAAAGATATATTTGTTGTGATTGGTGGAATGTGTTATTCAATTTATCTTTTACATTATGCAATCATTCATGTTTTAGGTATAATTTTTAAATCTTTGTCTATTGAAAACTATATTTTAACAAATTTTTTAATTTTTATAATACTAATTTTTGTATCCTCGCTTTTCTATTTTTATGTAGAAAAACCTTTTATGAATAAAAAAACCAAATGAATATTTTATTGACAGGCTCAACTGGATTTATAGGTAGATCAATTATTAAAAACTTTAGTAAAAATAATTTTTCTTTAATTAATTCTAAATCATGCGATTTGACCACTAGTGTCCCCAAATTGAAAAATAACTTTGAGTTGTGTATTCACGCTGCAGGCTTAGCACATCAAACAAAGAATAGTTATATTAATACTAATCAATTTTATAATGTAAATGTAATTGGAACAATTAACTTATGTAAGGCACTTGAAAAAGTAAAGCTAAAGTTTTTTGTTTTTATAAGCTCAGTTTCTGTTTATGGATTGGAGAAGGGATTAAAAGTTAGTGAAGAGAGTGCTTTAATTTTTAGAGAACCGTATGGTTCAAGTAAAATTATTGCGGAAAAATATTTGGTAGAGTGGTGTAAAAATAATGGGGTCATACTAACAATTTTAAGATTACCTCTTGTTTTTCATACCGATGCACCTGGAAATATAAAGAAAATGAAAGAAGCAATTAAAAAAGGTTATTTTTTTAATATAAAACAAAATAATTCAAGAAAAAGTTTGATTCATTTAGATGATGTATCTAAAGCTATTAAACTTTGCTACAAAGAAGGTGGCACTTATAATGTTACAGATGGAAGAGATTATAAATTTAATGATATTAGTGTTTTTTTTGCAAATAATATCAATAAAAAAGTTATAGTATTACCAATGTATTTGGCTAGATTCTTAGGCAGGTTAGGAGATTTTTTCAAGTTATTTCCTGTAAACTCAAAAACTATTGATAAAATGACGAATACTCTCACTTTTTGTAATATGAAAATTAATAATAAATTCAATTTTAGAACAAAAAAAATATTTTGATTTATGAAAAATTATTTTTTTAACCCAGAAATTTTTGTTGAAGAAAAAATAATTTTCGATAAATTTTTTTTCAATAAAGACATAAAAAAAAACTATTCCGCAATAAAATCCAAAGTAGAAAACAAGTCAGTATTAATAATTGGTGGTGCAGGAACAATTGGATCTGCATACACTGTTGAAATTTTAAAATTTAATCCTAGTAAAATTTATGTAATTGATAAAAATGAAAATTCTTTAACTGAATTAACTAGATTTTTGCGGAGTTCAGGCAGAATAAATAAAAAAACATATTTTATGACTTATCCAATAGATTTTGCTTCAAATGTTTTTAAAAAAATGTTTATTCATAATAAGGGTTTTGACATCATTGCAAATTTTGCTGCTCACAAGCATGTCAGATCTGAAAAAGATGCTTTTTCAATTGAAGCTATGATAGAAAATAATATTATTGGTACAGTAAAATTAATTGATTTGATGAAAAAATTTAAACCTCAAAACTTCTTTAGCGTATCAACAGATAAAGCATCAAAGCCTGTAAACATAATGGGTGCTTCAAAAAAAATAATGGAAAATATTATTCTCAGCAATAAGAATAATTTTAGAGTTTCAACCGCAAGATTTGCAAATGTTGCTTTTTCTAATGGAAGCCTTCTGGATGGCTTTATTTTCAGATTTAAAAATAATCAGCCCCTGTCCTGCCCATCTGATATAAAAAGATTTTTTGTTAGTAAAAGACAATCAGGTCAAATATGTCTTTTATCAACCTTTATGGGTGAAAGTGGTGATATATTTTTTCCAAAGTTTGATTTTTATAAAGATCAAATATTATTTAAAGATATAACTCTAAAGTTGATTGATTATTTAGGGATGAAAGCAAAAATATTTACTAACGAAAAAAAAGCATTAAAGAATAATTGTGAATTCCCTTATTATCCAATTTTTTTCTTCAATTCTAATACCTCTGGAGAAAAGAAATATGAAGAATTTTATTCAACTAATGATACAGTTTGCTTAGAAAATTATTCTTCTTTAGGTATAATAAAAAATAGTTATAAAAGGACTTCTGCAAAATTATTGTTAGACGATTTTAGACAATTATTTTTAAAATCTGATGTCAATAAGCAAAGTATAATTAAACTAATTAAAAAATATGTTGAGGATTTTGAACATATTGAAACGGGAAATAGTTTAGACCAAAAAATGTAAAAATGTATTTTTTAATAAAGAGATTTTTTGATTTATTTTTTGCTGTTAATTTATTGATTGTATTTTCTCCTATTTTTATTTTAATTTCAATCGTTTTGTTATTTACAGGTGAAGGTGAGGTTTTCTATTTACAGGTAAGGATCGGCTTTAAAAATTCAAAATTCAGAATTATAAAATTCGCTACAATGCTAAAGAATTCTCTAAATATGGGTAGTGGCTCAATAACCTTAAAAAATGATCCTAGAGTTACGACTTTAGGTAAGTATTTAAGAATTTCAAAGATCAATGAGCTACCCCAAATAATTAACATAATAAAAGGTGATTTAAGTTTTGTAGGACCTAGGCCATTGGTTCAGGAAACTTTCAATTTATATAGCGACGAGATTAAGGTAAAAATTTATAATACAAAACCTGGACTAACTGGAATTGGTTCTGTTTATTTTCGAAATGAAGAGAAGATCATTTCTAAAGCTAAGACCCCAAAACTTTTTTATAAAAATAAAATTGCACCAGTCAAAGGTAAGCTTGAGCTTTGGTATTTAAAAAATCAAACATTTTGGACAGATTTTAAAATATTAATCACAACAATTTTCGTTGTGATTTTTAAGGATTCTAAGAGATTTTTAATTTTATTCCCTACCATAAAACTTTAATATTTTATTAAATAAATACATCCTATAATTTTTATTAGCAAAATATAGGTATAGTTTTTCAAAAAATATATTGAACTTTAAAAACCTATCTACAAAAAAATTATCAATAATACTGTAGATTTTAAACTTCATTTTCATAATAAATCTGATTTTGTAAAAATTGATGTTTGATATATGGATACCTGTTATAATTCTGTATTTTAATAAAAAAGAGTTTATATATTTATCTGAAAAAGTTAATTCCGTAGGACTTAATAATTTAAAATCATAAAATGATTTTAAATTAATAGAGCAAAAAATATACCCATTATCATTTACTTCATAATCATAAATACAGTTTTGTATCATGTATGAATTATCCATAACTGGAAAAGGACAATAAACAATTCTATTAAAAATTTTTTTGTAATCAATAAAAATTCTATTACTCGATAAAAGTTTATTGTGAACTTCCACTGCGCATAGTTTTTTTTCATTAACCATTCTTGGATAGTGTCTTGTATTTATAAAACTCTCTTTTATTAATGGTCTATAGTTTTCTCTTGTAAAAATTTCGATACACTCTTGATAGTCTTTATCATCCACAAGGATATCAATATCACCAATCATTCTTATCCCAATATCTTCATAGGAATTTCTTAACAGCATCGCACATCCCTTTAAAAACACAAATTGAATTTCTTTTTTTTTTAAAATACTATTTACTATAATTAACTCATCCTTAATTTGTGTATTTCTTTGCTTATTTAAATTATAAATTTTTTGTATGTAACTTGTAAATTTTGAGGGAAAAAGATTGGTTATTTTTCTTTTATTTATTTCAAAAAATAAAGCAGGCAATAGTAAATGTCTACTTGCTATTTTAATCAAATTTTCTAAATTCAAATTTAATATTTCTTCGTTATCTACTTTATCCTCATTAAATAAAAAATTTACTAAAAACTTAAGTTCATTTGAGAAGTTATTTTGAATAATCATTGTTTATCAAAGAATATAATAAATATAATTCATTTAATATATTTTGTATATTCGCATTCATTTTTAAGAGATGAATAAAACTAAATATATATTTTTTTGTACTTTATTTGTTTTCTTCTCTTGTTCATCAAAGAAGGACATATTATACCTACAAAATTCAAACTACGATTATACAAAAGTAAGTTCTTCCAAAAAAGAAAATCAAATTGTGCCAAATGACATATTACGAATAAAGGTCACATCACCAGACTTAGAAGCTGTTGTTCCTTATAATAAGTTAGACTACAACAATAATACATCTTTGGAAATTTTAAAACTTTCTGGTTACCTAGTTGATGATTTGGGTTTTATTAATTTCCCAATACTAGGAAAAATTTTTTTAAATGGTAAATCATATTCTGAGGCAGAAAATTTTATATATCAACTTTTGCTTGATGGTAATCATTTAATTAACCATTCTGTTTCTATCAGATTAGTCAACGCAAAGTATACAGTCCTTGGTGAGGTAAATAACCCAGGTACTTTTTCGTTTTATGAAAGTACTATAAATATCAATCAAGCTTTAGGATATGCAGGAGATTTGACAATTAATGGTAAAAGAAAAGATATTAGACTAATCAGGGAAAATAATGATAAAATTAAAATATATAATATTGATTTAACAAACTCTGAGTATATATCTGCAGATTCTTACAGAATAAAAAATGGTGATGTAATAATTGTAAACCCAAATACATCAAAGGTTAAAAATGCAGGTATTATAGGCAATTCTGGTACGCTTCTAAGTTTATTATCTTTTATTCTTTCATTAGTAATCATCACAACAAATAGCTAAATTTTAAATATTCTAATGGATAAACAAAAAATTATTGATGATGATAAAATAAAAAATGAATTATTTAAATATTTGTCTTTTTGGAAATTTTTTGTAGTATCAGTATTCTCAGCTCTTACAATATGTTACATTTACCTTAGGTATACAAGTGATATATATCAAACTAGTGCAAAAATAGAAATCTTAGATGATGCAATGGATAGAGAAATGGCCTTACCCACAGCCATGACTATCTTTAATAGGTCTACAGTAAATCTGGAAAATGAAATCCAAACTTTAAAATCAAAAAAGCTAATTGAACAGGTTGTTTTAGAAACTAAATCATATTTGTCTTACAGAATAGTTGGAAATGTTATATCAAGTAGAATATCTAATTTACAATTTGAACAATACTGTAAATGTGAAATAGAGCTTAAATCAACACCAGATTTAATTTTTAAGAGTACTGATTATGGCTTAGAGTTTAATAATGGTCATATTACCATTACAAGTGATGACAAATCACAAAAAATTCGATTGTATGGTATTGATCGGTTAAATCTAGATGATCAATATCCATTCAATATTATATTAAGACAACCAGCTGATTCTGAGTATCCAGTTCAAAACAAATTTAAAGTTGGCATTAGACCCATAAAAAACACGGTTGAAAGTGTTTTAAATAGTTTTAACGTTGAAACAGCAGGTAAATCAAGTGACATACTAGAATTAAACTTTTTCTCAGAAAATAAAGAATACTCAGAAAATATATTAGACAAAATAGTTGATGTTTTTGATAGAGATGGTATCTCAGACCGTCAACTTGTTTTTAAAAGAACAATTCAATTTGTTGACTCTAGATTTAATATACTCAAAGCTGAACTCAACAGCATTGAGAAAATTAAAGAGGATTATAAATTAAAAAATAATGTTACAATTTTGGAGGCTGATGTCTCTGATAATCTTAAGCAAATAAGTTCTTACGACTCTGAAGTTCTTAGTAAAAAAACACAACTTGAATTAATTAAAATAATTACGAATTTTATAATCCAAGATTCCGACGATTTTCTGCCTGTCAATCTAGGTATTGAAAATTCAATTCTTAATGATTTGATAGTACAATATAATAAGCTTTTAATTGAAAGAAATAACATTTTAAAGTTTTCTGGATCTAACAATCCTAAAGTTATTTCTTTGCAATCAAACTTGGATTCATCTCTTCAAAGTATTATACTTTCTTTAAATAATTACAAAACACAGATAGAAATTTCTCTTAAAAGTTTTGAGATTAAAGAAGCAGAATTTGATAATAAATACAATGAAATACCATCCAGTGAAAAAGCACTCAGGGAAATTAACAGGGAACTTGAAATTAAAGAGGCACTGTTTCTTTTATTATTGCAGAAAAGAGAGGAAGCTTCAATCAATTTTGCTGTTACAAAACCCTCAATTAAAATAATAGATTCGGCAATATCAGAAATAAATCCTGTTAGCCCAAACGTTATTTTTAGTATAACACTTTCTATAATTATTGGAATAGTTTTCCCTCTGTCAATTTTATTTTTGTGGTTCCTCTTCGACAATAAAATTCATACAAGAGAAAATTTAATTTCAAGATTAAATAACATTCCCATAGTTGGCGAGATACCTCATATTAAGGATCATGATGATATTGAAAAAATTATAAATCCAACATCAAGAACACCACTTGCAGAGAGCCTTAGAATGGTAATGGCTAATTTAAATTTTACATTGCCAAAAGTTGATGGAGAGATTTCCAATAATACCATTTTAGTTACATCATCTGTTAAGGGAGAAGGTAAAACCATTATATCAACAAATATAGCATCTTTACTTTCCACTAAATATGAAAGGGTTTTGTTAATCGGTGCTGATTTAAGAAACCCTCAAATTCATAAATTAGTTGGTCGTGATAAAAACATGAAAGGATTGTCTGATATTGTTTTTAAAAATGATTTGGAATACGAAAAGTATATTATAAAATCAAATGATATTGATATTATATTATCCGGAACTATCCCCCCAAACCCCACTCAAATGCTTGCCTCAAATAGCTTTTTAAACTTTCTTAAAAAGGTCAAAAACGATTATGATATAGTTATTATTGACTCTGCGCCTTGTATTCTAGTTTCCGATACTTTTGAAATTTCACAAAATATTGGTATTACCTTATATGTTGTTCGTTCAAACTTTAGTAATATAAATGTCTGTGATTTCATTAATGAGTGTAATAAAGAAGATAAATTAACTAATATCAATATAGTTTTAAATTCTGTTGGTAATAGCCAAGCTTATGGTTATAAATACGGCTATCAGTATGGTTATAAATATGGTTATAAATACGGTTATAACTATGGTTATGGTTACGGCTATGGAAATCAAAAAGAAGACTAGAATATTCTTATTAATTATCTAAAAAAACTATTTTTATCAATAACTTTTTCTAGTTCTTTAATTTCTTTTATTTTAACATTATTGTAAAATTCTTTAATATGTTTATCCCTGTGTATATCACTACCTACAAAATCTATTAATTTTTTATTTAAAAGTAGATTAGAAGTTTTTAAGACATCGTATCCATAGTAGCCAGTTGTTGATAGTAGATTTAATTGAAAAAGACAACCAATATCTTTTAACTTTAAATACTCATCAAAATTTTTGTGTAAAAAGTTATATCGTTCAGGATGCGCTAAAATTGGAACATAATCATTAGTTCTGAGTTTAAAAATAATATCGTGTAGATTATTAGGTGAAGCGATGTAGCTCATCTCAACTAAAACATAATCTTTTTTAATTGTTAACAATGATTTTTTTTCTGATTTCTCAATAAGAGAACTATCTATCATGTATTCAGAAGCATAATTTACTTTTATTTTTACATTAATTTTTTTTTGTAACGTATCAAAGCTTTCTTTTATTATCTCGTTTGTATTTTCATATAAGCCTGGGTAGTTGTGAGGCGTAGCTATAATTTTTGAAAAACCTAATTTTTGGATACCAGAAATAAGATTTTTGGATTCGTTTAAATTTTGTGCACCATCATCTAGTCCAGGAAGAATATGTGAATGAATATCAGTGAAGCCTGATGGTATAATTTCAAATAATTTAGGGTTTCTTTTTTTAAATATGAAAAACATTATTTTAATGAGTACTTAAATATATTTAATAATTTAGCAAACCGTAAATATAGATATGTTTTTATTTTTCCTGTTTATTGGGGCCATTAGTTCGGCATTTCTTAATGACTACCTGTATGATTTTTTTTCAAAAAGAAAACTTTATGATCCTGTCAATTTTCGATCTTCCCACAATGAAAAAGCTACTAGGTCTGGAGGGCCCGCAATTTTTCTAACCTTATGCTTTTGTTATGGAATTGGTAGAGCATTTTTGGACTTAGACATTAACTTATTTTCATTAATTGCTTGTTGTTTTATAGCGCTTGTTGGATTTTTTGATGATCTTTTTGATGTTTACTACGTAGAAAAATTTGCTTTACAAATTTTCGCAGGCATAATTTTAATTCAAAGTGATGTTTATATTAATAATTTTCATGGCGTTTTTGGCATCTATCAAATCTCTGAATTGACAGCATACATAGTTTCATTATTTGTTTTTCTAGTTACAACAAACTCTTTAAACCTTATAGATGGTATTGACGGTTTAACAGGCCTTATCTCTGTAAAGTTTTTTATTATTATTTCTATTATATTATTTTTTACTGATTCTAACTCATATTTTTATAATGTAAATAGAGAATCTATGCTGTCTTATTCATTGACATTGATTGGTGCTTTAATTGGATTTTTAATCTTTAATTTTAAAACAGAAAAAAAAGTTTTTCTAGGAGATTTTGGTTCACTGCTTATTGGATCAATAATAACCTACTATATATTCTCAATCCTCCATTCAAGCAATCAGATTATTACAGATAATTGGATAAACAGATCTTTAATTGCTGTACTATTACTTATTTACCCTCTTGCTGATACATTAAGAGTCTATATTTTGAGAGCAAAGTCTGGTAATTCTCCATTCCTGCCTGATAGAAGGCATTTGCATCACAAGCTAATAGATAAAGGTTACAGCCATGTAAAAGCTTCTATTTTAATAGCATTGTTATCAATTTCAGTTCTTGTTCTTGGTTTTGGAGTTTCTTTTTTAATTTGGGAAATTGATTTCTCTTCAACTTTATTTGATGGTGCCAATCTTATTACAACTATTTCAATTATTCTTATCTATATGATTTTCCTCTACTATAAATTTTTTGACTCAAAAGTATCAAAGTGATTTTATCACATAGGTTACAATCCCCCAAATTTGTAACTCGTTTTCCTCATCAATTTTTATTGGCTTGTAGTTTTTATTTTCCGGCTTTAAATACAAATCCGCCCCTTTCTTAACAATTCTTTTTACTGTAAAATCGCCATCAATAAAACAAACTGCTATTTTACTATGCTGAGGATCTAAACTGCGGTCAATCACGATTAAGTCTCCATCACTTAGTCCTGCGTTTATCATAGAATCTCCGCTTACTTTCGCATAAAAAGTAGCATCACCGTTTTTTACTAGTTCCCTGTCTAAGCTTATCCTAATTTCCTTAAAATCATCAGCTGGTGATGGAAATCCTGCTGATATTCCTTGTTCCATTAACCATTGACCTAAATTTTTTTCTTCCTCCGGCTGAAAGAAGTTTAATTTATCTCTTTTCATTTTACTTCTATTATATCATTGATTTTTGTGGTATATAGATTACTTAATTTTTCTTGTTTCATTTTCCATCTTTTTTTAAGGTCTTGACTTGCTAGTTTTATTTTACTTTGCCCATCTTTTTTTTGAATGTAGTCAATGGTTTTCATCAGTTTTCTGTGTTTAGGGTTTTCATTCTCAAATAAATTTGTTTGATAATTTTTAATTGAGTTGATTG
>MDTG01236645.1_pt1 | contig 36537 bp, 40 predicted proteins | sample 811421 | NCBI WGS metagenome assembly MDTG01 (sample SAMN05326645, study PRJNA326480) | marine metagenome | isolation source: seawater | place: Pacific Ocean: South East | collected 2011
CGTCATCGCCCTCGCGGGCGACCAGCTGGGCGACATTGCCGACATCTTCAATGACAAGGCCCTCACCCCGCCGGAGCGCAAGGCCCTGACCGCTGCCCCGGCCTTCGACCAGATGTGGGGCAATGGCTGGTTCATCCTTCCGAACCCGGTCTACGGCCCGTCGCTTGCGGGCACGATGGACGAGGTCTTTCCGGAGGACACATATTGGGAGCCCCCGAAAGAGGAGGAATAGACAATGAAGGTCTTCATCCATGGCGTCCCGGATACACCACATCTCTGGAAACCGCTGGTCGCTGCGTTAGGCCTTCAGCAGGAAGACTATTTTGCCCCCGCCCTGCCCGGCTTCGGCACGCCATTGCCGCCAGGCTTTACCTGCACCAAGGATGCCTATGCGGCGCATCTGATTGGCGAGATTGAAAAGCTCGGCCAAAAAACGGGAGAGAAGATCGACCTGGTCGGCCATGACTGGGGCGCGCTCCTGTCCCAGCGTATCGCCAGCGTACGTCCGGACCTGATCCGCACCTGGTGCGTCACCAATGCCGTGATCGATCCGGAGTATCGCGGCCACCGGACAGCGCGGATGTGGGCAACGCCGCTGCTTGGCGAATTCGTCATGCTGAACATGCGCAACAAGCCGCGCCTCGAAGCGACCCTCATCGAAGGTGGCATGCCGGCCGATCTCGCCAAAGAGGAAGTGCCGCTGATCGACAAGACGATGCGCCAGTCGATCCTGAAGCTCTACCGGTCCGCGGTGGGCCTGCGCTTCTCCGGCGACTGGGTCAGCGACCTTGCAAACCTGCCCTCCCCCGGACAGCTCTTCTGGGGCGAGACTGATCCCTTTGTCGACCTCTCCGTCGCCGAGCGGTTTTCGAAGAACCACAACGTGCCGCTCCACATCGCAAACGGTGCCGGCCACTGGGCCTGCGCCGAACGTGCGGAAGAGTTTGCGGATGTACTGAAAGCCCTCTGGGCGAAGGGCTGATCCGGTATAGTCGCCTATAGTCCGGTATGGTCATGATTGGTCATGCATGATCTTGGCGTAGACGGATTTGATCCTCCGCCAGTCATGCTCCACGCGCGTCACGCCCGATGGCCAACGGCCATCCGGGTGCCCATCTCTGAACGGCCTGGCAAGCGCGTCGTCACATGACGTTCCCGAAGCGTGGTTCAGAGATGGATCCCCAGACCGCTGCGCGGTCGGGGAAGACGCAAGTGGGAGGCTTATCCACCACCGCGCAGCACCTGACCTGCTGCAACCATTGCCTCAAAAATAAAACTATCCGACACCTCCGTGTCCGGATGTATACTACGCGCCATGTCACTCTTTCATCCTCCCGCCTGGTTCCCGCCGCAGCTTGCCTTCCTCTGGCCCCTGATCTGGGTCCAGGTGCTGATGCTGCGCGCGCAGATCCGGACCGCTTATGGCCGCGGGGTCGTGTATCGCTGGAGCCTCACGCCGAATCTCCGCGTCTATCTGGTCCGGATCGAATGGATGCCAGGGCAGAAGAAAGAACGCGCCATTCTGAAACCTGCCGCGCATACCTCTGCCCGGCTCGCCGCTGCGTGCAGCGGGCAGGCTTATGCGCCCGGCTACATTACCCATCTATCGATCTCTGCTCGGCCCGGCGAAAACCGGGGTGCGGGCGCCCTGCGCACTGCGCTTGCTGTCCTGAATCCCGGCCATTACTGGGATGAGCTGGCACTCAGGAACCTGCCCCTGCCGGAAACCTGACCTCGAACCGGAACTGAAAACTCAGCCCACCCACAAAGCGCCTTCACGGGCGTCGCACGTGCTGGCGGAAACGCTACCAGTAGCCCGCCATGATCTCCTTCGCCCAGTCCGGCTCATGGAAATCGCCGCGCGGGGCAAAGCCGGACATGACGGGTTTGATGTCGAGCACCGGTGTGCCATCGATGGCGTCGAGGCCTGTCAACGTCAGGCGCAGGCCATCGACGGAGACGATGCGGCAGGTGGTGAGGCCGATCCGGTTCGGCCGGTTCTTGCCGCGCTGGGCGAAGATGCCGATGCGGGGCCAGTCTTCCCGGCCACGCGGATGGCGCGCGCCGGTCTCGATCTTTTCGTCGGGCACCCGGTCGAACAGGAAGACGACTTCACAGTGCGAAAACGCATCGAGGCCCATCAGGGCCTCGGCAGTGAATTGGTCCGGGTCGAGATCGATATGGGCCGGGATGGAATCCCAGTCATCATCGATGGGCATGTCGCGCGTGGAAGAAACCGTACCGATCGGGCGGAGGGTGATCATCTTGCTCATGTCACCCTCTCCTCCTCGGCAGACTTTCAGGCGGCTTCCTTGCTGGGGCTGCCGAGTTCCTGTTTCACCCGCTCGGCCAGCTGGCGGACGGTGAAGGGTTTCGGCAGGAAGGACACCGCACGGTCGTCGTCCAGCTGCTGGGCAATGTCGCGCTCGGCATAACCGGAGATGAAGATCACGCGGGCATGGCCCAGCAGGTCTTTCGCCTCGCGGATCAGGGTTGGCCCATCCTTGCCCGGCATGACGACGTCGGAAATGACGAGGTCGAAACTGTTCGGATTGTCTTCGAGGATTTCCATGGCTTCCTCGCCATCGCAGGCCTCTTCGACCTCATACCCGCGCGAGCGCAGCAGCGAAGCTGCAATGCCCCGCACGCCGTCTTCGTCCTCGATGAGGAGGATCCGTCCGCGTCCGGAAATATCCATCGGGCGGCTGGCGGCCTTGTCGGCAGCGGTGACTTCGACCGGGGCCGGCACTTCCTCCGGCTTCAGGGCCGGCAGGTAGATGTGGAAGGTGGTGCCTTTGCCGACAGCGGACGTCGTGCAGACATACCCGCCGGACTGTTTGATGATGCCGTAGACGGTGGCGAGCCCCAGGCCCGTGCCGACGCCGGCTTCCTTGGTGGTGAAGAAGGGCTGGAAGATCTTTTCCATGACATCCTTCGACATGCCGTGGCCGGTGTCTTCCACCTCGATCAGCATGTACTCGCCATCCTCGACGAATTTGAACCCCTTGGCATGGGCATCCGCGCCGGTCGCCCGGGCGGTGCGGATCGTCAGCTTGCCGCCATTCTTGTGGCTCAGCATCGCATCGCGCGCATTGGTGGCGAGGTTGAGGATCGCGTTTTCCAGCTGGTTCTTATCGGCCTTGATGTGCGGCACATCGCGGCCATGCTTGACCTCGAGCTCGATCCGCTCGTCCAGCAGCTGGCGCAGGAGAATGGAGAACTCGCTGAGGAAGTCCGGCACCGCGAAGATCTCGCGCTTGAAGGTCTGCTGGCGGGCATAGGCCAGCAGCATCTTCACCAGTTCCTTCGCCCGCATGGCAAATTCGTTGATCGATTGCAGGTTCGAATAGGACGGATCGCCCAGCGGGTGGCGCACCATCAGTTCCTCATTGTTGAGGATGATGCCCTGCAGCACATTGTTGAAGTCGTGCGCAACGCCGCCGGCGAGCTGGCCGATGGCCTGCATCTTCTCGCCATGCGCGAGGCGGATCTCCAGCTGGCGCTGGTCGGTGATGTCCATGATGTAGGCAACCGACGGGCGGCCATTGCCATCAAGGGCCACGAACACATTGACGTGGCGCGGATCCTTGCCCGCGAGCTTCAGGCTGACCGGCTTGTCGATGGCGTCCACCAGAATGCTGGAGAGCGCATCCTCGCCCTCTTCGGCCTGGAACATCGCCGCGAACTGGCCGCCGGGGGCTGCCTGGCCGCCGGTCATTTCCATCAGGGCGCGGTTGGAGTCGAGGATGACGGCGCTCTGCACGCTTTCGCCCTGCAGGCGGACCGCGCCAAAGGGCGCATCATCGAACATCGGGTCGCCATCCGGGCGCGGCGGGCGCGATCCGGTGAGGGCGAAGCGCTCTTCCCCGCCGTTCAGCATCTGCGCGCTCGGCAGCAGGATTGTCCGGCCGGCCGCTTCCGCGCCGCGGCCCGACCAGGTGGTGATGGCATGGACCGGGATCTCGATTCCGTCGCGGCCGCGGATCTGGACATCGACCCGGCCCGGCAGGCCGGTCTTGCGATCGCGCGACAGCATCTTCACGAATTCCGGACGCATGATGTCGTCGATCCGGACATTGCGCGCCGACTCCGGCAGGCCGAGCGTGTCGCGCAGCCAGGAGTTGGCATATGTGATCGACCCATCCGGGCGGGCGGCGAAGAAGCCCATCGGCGCATCTTCGACATAAAGCGATTTGAGGTCGGCCGCGCCAGTCGCCTCGCGCTCGCCGGCAATCGGGCGGATACGCCAGAGCACCTTGCCGCGCGGCAGCGGGGAAACGGAAATCTCGTACTGGGCCGGAACCTGTTCCGGGCCGATCGTGATCGGCGGCAGAACTTCCCGGCGCGCCATGCCGGCCTTGGCATCCTTGGACAGGCGGTAGACCGGCGCGGCAAGTCCGGGGCTCGCGCCGAACAGGCGGTCGACCGTCACCGGGGCATTGTCGCCCTGGCTGACCATCAGCGCCATGCTGGTAAGATCCTTGTAGGCGGTGTTCGCTGCAACCGGCGCGCCGCCCTGGTCGGCGATCAGGACGCTCTCGTCCAGCGCCTCGATCCAGCCGAAGCGCGGCTGGCTGGCCTGCGCAGCGCGGATGGCAGAGCCCTTCTCCGGGAAGAGGCCCAGCATGCGGCCGGCGCCGCGGACGGTCCACAGCAGAAAGACCAGGCCGCCCGATCCCATGGCGATCAGCAGGATCGGCCCCGGCGCACCGGAGGCTTTCGGCCAAGCCAGCGCCACACTCGCCGCCGCGATGGAAATCAGCAGGCAGCCCCAGAACAGGAGCTGCATCACGTCGATCCGGGCGCGCGAAAGATCCAGTCCGGAGCCCTCGGCCGATTCGACCTCGTCAGGCGGGCTCTCATGCATCCGGGTATTGGTGTCCATGCTGCTCTTCACTCCCGCCACCGGCAGATTAGAAACACCTGCCGGGCAATACTGTCCGGCCGGGCCGGCAAGCCGACTCAGCCGCTATGAATCCTAGTCTACAGAGAGTTATGCGGCAAAGGTTAACGAAAGCGAAAAAAGCGTTAAGACTGCCCGTAAAGATTACAGATTCCCGCTTACCTGGAGACCCCCATGAAACCTGTCCTGATCGCCCGTTCCTCCATGCTTGCCCTGCTGATTGCAACGGCAGGCTGCGCGACTCATGAGGAAACTGCAGCGCCTGCTGCAGGGACAGAAGCGGCTGCTGTGGAGGCTGTGGCCTCGCCCGCTGCACCGAGTGCCGAGGACATCGCGGCAGAATCGGCGCGGCTGAACGAATGGTTCGACCAGAAATTCGCGGAAACCGTCGCCCGCAGCCCGATCACCCAGACCTATCTCGGCATCAAGGACAATTACGGCGAATGGGACGATGTCTCCGACGCCAATGCGCTGAAAGAACTGGAGATCCAGCGCGCCGACGTCGCCGAAATGGAATCGAGCTTCGATCCTGACCTGCTGGACCACCAGGCGAAAATCTCCTGGCGCATCGCCAAGATGAACCTGAAGCAGGCCGAGGAAGACTACAAATACCTCCACCACGGCTATGTGTTCGACCAGATGAACGGTGTTCAGGCGGAAATCCCGGCTTTCCTGATCAACCAGCATCAGATCACCTCGAAGTCGGATGCCGAGGCCTATATCTCCCGCCTCAACGGCGTTCCGGCCTATATGGAGCAGAACCTCGAAAACGCGCGGATTGCGCTGGCCGACGGCGTCCAGCCGCCCGCCTTCGTCTACAAATATGTCCTCTCGGATGCGCAGGGCGTGATCACCGGGGCGCCCTTCGATGACAGCGGTGAGGACAGCCCGCTGATGGGCGATTTCCGCAAAAAGGTAACCGGCCTGGTCGACGCCGGAACGATCTCGCAGGAAGAGGCGGACGAATTGCTGGATCAGGCGACGGACGCGCTGACCAATTCGGTTGGCCCGGCCTATGAAGCGGCGATCGCAGAACTCGGTGAGCAGGCCAAAACGGCCTCGACCGATGACGGTGCATGGAAGCTGCCCGACGGCGACGCCTATTACGCCTCAAGGCTCGCAAACTACACCACGACCGACATGACGGCCGAGGAGATCCACAATCTGGGCCTCGCCGAAGTGGCGCGTATCCAGGACGAGATGCGCGGGATCATGAAACAGGTGGGCTTCGAAGGCACCCTGAAGGAGTTCTTCGACTTCACGCGGACCGATCCGCAATTCTTCAAGCCGAACACGCCGGAAGGCAAAGCCGAATATCTGGACGAAGCCACGACGTGGATCGACCAGATGCGCGAAGACCTGCCGACCGTGTTCAACACCTTCCCCAAGGCGGACATGATCGTCAAAGCGGTGGAACCCTTCCGCGAGAAATCCGCCGGCAAGGCGTTCTATTCCCGCCCTGCCCCCGATGGCAGCCGCCCCGGCACCTATTATGCGAACCTCTACCGCATGCAGGACATGCCGACCTATCAGATGCAGGCACTGGCCTTCCATGAGGGCATCCCCGGCCACCACATGCAGATCGCCATCGCGCAGGAACTGACCGGCGTGCCGAAGTTCCGCAAGTATGGCGGCTTCACCGCCTTCGTCGAAGGCTGGGGCCTCTATTCGGAATACCTGCCCAAGGAGATGGGCTATTACAGCGACCCGTATGACGATTTCGGGCGCCTCGCCATGGAGATCTGGCGGGCGGCCCGCCTCGTGGTCGATACCGGTATCCATGACCAGCACTGGACCCGCGAACAGGCGATCCAGTACCTGATGGACAACACGCCCAATCCGGAAGGCGACTGCCGCAAGGCCATCGAGCGCTATATCGTGATGCCGGGACAGGCAACCGCCTACAAGATCGGCATGAACAAGATCATCGCACTGCGTGAAAAGACGAAAGCCGAACTCGGTGACAAGTTCGACATTCGCGAATTTCACGATGTTGTGCTGAAGGATGGGGCTGTGCCGCTGAACATTCTGGAGGAGAATGTCGACAAATGGATCGCAGACACCAAAGCCGGAAACTGAGCCTTCGCTGGATGGCCCTGCCCCTCGCCGCCCTGGCGCTGGGCGGGTGCACATCCCTGGTCGCGCCGCTGTTGAAGCCGAAACTGTCGGCTGAGATCGCGGCGCTGCCGGCCGGAGACTGGAAGCTGGACCCGGCGCATGCCGCGCTGATCTTCCGGATCAACCATCTCGGCTATTCCGACCTGATCGGCCGGTTCGAAACATTCGACGTGTCCCTGACCGGCGATCCGGATGACCCGGCCGCCGCGCGGGCTGAGGCCTTCATCGACATGACCTCGCTGGATATCGCGAACGATGCGTTCGCCAGCCAGCTGATGGGGCCGAAATTCTTCGATACGGCGCAGTACCCTCAGGCTGCCTTCCGGACCCTCGCTGTGCGGCCCGGCGAAAACGGCGCCGCGGAAGTGGACGGCGAGCTGACCCTGCATGGCCAGACCCGGCCGGTGACGCTCGACCTTCAGTTCAATGGCACCGCTTTTGACCCGATCCGGGGTGCGCAGGTTGCCGGTTTCAGCGCAAAAGCCGTGATTGACCGAAAAGATTTCGGAATTTCCGCTTATTCCGGCCTGGTGACGGATGAGGTCCGCATCTAGATCCAGGCGGAATTCCTGAAGCAGTAAATCTTAACGGAAGCCCGGCAGGCGGCGCGAGATTCTGAGCGCCATCTTGTTGCCTTTGCGCCCGATCTGGGCCTCCGCCACGACCTGTCCGTCGCGCCCGCCGGAGAGCAATTCCACGGGCTGGTCTGCCGGTACTCCAAGCAGCAGCGTGGAGCCGGCCGTCAGGTCGGACAGGCGGGAAAGCGGTACGCTGAGCGATGCGACGCGCGCCGTCAGCAGCACCGTCACCGGCGTCGGCGGCGCAGCGCCTACCGGCGCGGTCTCAGCTGCCGGGAGCGCTTCCGGCACACAGGTCTCTGCAAGCTCGCTGGAGAGGATCAGCCGGGCGGTGTGACGGCCGCCATCGACACGGATTTCGAAATCGATGATTTCCGCCGTGCCCGGACGGGCAAGCGCAGCGGCGAAGTCCACTTCGGTCTCCATGCCGGCGAAGCTGAGCCCCGGCGCGATGGCGTGGCCAAGTGGCCGGACGAGCCCTTCCAGCAGGGCGCTGTCGAGCGGGGTGAGGTCACGCGGCGACCAGTCGCCCGGCATGCCGTTTCCGCCGCAAGCTGTCTCAATCAGGGCGTTTGCAAGCTCTGGCGACAGGACGAGCATGGCGTCCACTTCGCCCTCGCCGACAGCGAAACAGGCGATGGCGGCGCCCTGCCCCGTCAGGCTGCCTGTCAGGCCGCTGTCGAAATCGCCTTCGCGAACGGCACGGGCGGCTGCGGCTGCGCGCAGGCCGCATCCCTTGCGTAATCCCAGCGACAGGCGCGAGGCCATCTGCCGGGCCGTTATCGGAATATCCGTGGCCTGTGCGTTCCCGGCGACCGGGACCGGCGCGGGCGCCTCAACGTCCGGCAGGGGTTTGTCCGCGATCGTCTCCGGGGCAGGTTCAGGCGGGCTGTCCGGCAGGTCCGACAGGTCCGGACGCAGGAGTGCCTCGATCTCAGCCGCGCTCAGTACGCCGCGTGCGGACGGCAGTGGCCGTTCCGGCGACAGCGGCTCAAACGAGGTCGGCATGTCGACCCTGACCGACGATTCCCGGCGAGGTGACATGTCCCAGCCGTCATCGGCGGCAAGAGGGAGGTCTGACTTCATTCGGCGCGCTTCCGTAATGGTTACTTTTGCAGCGGTGAGGGTTAACGGACCGTTAGGAATTGGAATTCCCGCGCCCGGTCAATGTCTTTCGAACAGCCGTGCGGTCTGGCCGGAGGCTAACAAAACGGGACTTGTTGTTAAACATTAAGCCTCAGCCTTAAGACCTTGATTACCAAGATGTAAGAGATCGTTTGGACCTTGCTGGCATTGTCCATTCACCGCGGAACAGGCGGCCGCGGAGACGATAAAGCGCCGTGGCGTTGGGATGAGCTAGCCGTGGCGTTGGGATGATAAAAAAAGCGGCGGCGCCTCCATTGGAGACGCCGCCGCAAATAATTCCGGGGTCGTGTTTTTGAGCGCCCTAGTCGTCGCGCAGGGTGCGTTCCTTACGCTCGTGCCGTTCCTGGGCCTCCAGGCTCAGCGTCGCGGTTGGCCGGGCTTCCAGACGGCGCAGGCCAATTGGCTCGCCGGTCACTTCGCAGAAGCCGTAGGACCCATCCTCGATCCGGCGCAGTGCCGCATCGATCTTGGAGATCAGCTTGCGCTGGCGGTCGCGCGTGCGTAGTTCCAGCGCCTTGTCGCTTTCCGCCGACGCGCGGTCGACGATATCGGGAAGCGATCCGGAGTCATCCTGCAGATTCGTAATGGTCTGCTTGGCGCCGTCCAGAATGTCGGCTTTCCAGTTCTCAAGCAGCCGGCGGAAGTAAGCCAGCTGCTTCTCATTCATGAATTCCTCGTCATCCGAGGGACGATAGTCGTCTGCAATTTCCACACTCATCGCAGGACACCTCATTCAAACTTGGCCGGGATATAAAGCCGCAGGCGATTCACCGCAATCGGCAATGCTGAGTTAATTTTGTCCACCTTTTCAGGCGCCTGAGCCAATACCCCCGAATTGTCGTTAAATTGTGACAGGCCTGTTCCTGCCCAATTGGCCAATTCCACTGCAATATGCAGGCCGGGGCTTGATCTTTCCTCCCCCCGCGCGCTCTATAAAAACTCGCCCAACGTACAGCTTTTACAACGGTTTCAGCGTTCATGGCCCGACGCCGGAAAAGCACTGGAAAAACCTCGGGCTGGATGCAGGCTGTCGTTTTCAACTCCATGCTCATCCTGCTTCCGGTCATCGGCGCAGAAGTGCTGGGCGCAGCCTTTTCGGGGTCTGCCTTCTCCGATTCGCCGGGAATCGAGGCGATCGACCAGACCCGCAAGAACATGGACGAGGCCTTCGCCTCCTTTGCGCCGCGCAATCCGGCAGACCGCTATGAATTCTGGTACGACGTCGTCGACCGGGAACTGAGCGAGCGGGATGTCGCCGCCGCGCACGGTTTCCTGCTGGCCGCGCCCCAGATGCTGGACCGCAAGGACGTAAAAGAACTGATGGTTGCGGCCGATACCGAGCGGCTGGACCGTGCAGACGACCGCCTGAGCGCCGCGGCCCTGCGCAAGCTGCCAACGGCGATCAGCCTCAAATATGAGGAAGCGCAGGTGTCCCAGCGGGTTGTCGACGTCCAGTCCGGTCTGGTCGATACCCCCGAAACGCCGGTCGAAGTCGCCGAAGCCGCCCCGGAAGACCAGGGCGGTCCGGAGATTGAGGTTTCGTCCGAACGCCTGGCGACGGAAACGCGCTTCCGCCTGCTGGGCACGTTCCAGGACCTGGCGGAAAATTCCGAGCGCTGGCTGTATGGCGACCGGGTCGATGAGATCGCACTCAAGATCACGGCTATCGGCCTGCTGGAAGCGGAAACTGCCGACGGCCTGTCGGATGCCAATATCCGCGCCGCGTCGATCCTGAAATCGGCCCTCCGCTCGCGGCGCCTGACGGATGACTTCCAGAATTACCTTTCCCAGCGGGTCAATGACGCCCTGCCCGACAGCAAGCTGCGCCCTGCCCTCGAAGAAGCGCTGGGGGAACTCACCACGGCCGATGTCCGCACAGAACGGGCGAAAGCCGCGTTCGTTGAGTCCATCGACGCGCGCGGCCTGCAGCGGCTCGAAGCAGACCTCAAACAGATTGACCGGATCGGTACCCTCACCAGCCCTGCGGCTGCGGTGACTCTGCTGGAACAGGTGGAAGATGCCTCAGACCTGCGCCGGGTCCGCCTGATTGCGGAAGCTGGCGGAGACCGGGCCGTTGCGCTCGTCAAGCAATCCGGTGCCGGAGCGCTTCGCGTTGCCGATACGGGGATCCGCTGGACCCTCAAGATGGTGCTGCAGGTAATGGGCATGACGGCCGCCGGTCTCGCCCTGATCTTCGTGACCTGGTCGACCTTCCGCCGGAATATCCGGAAAAAGAAGAAACTGGAGCCAATGGGCGCCTGATCCCTGCCGAGGGTCAGCCGAGATTGAATGCGCCCTTGATCCCGTCGATCAGGAGCTGGATCGACAAGGCTGCCAGCACAACGCCGAGGATCCGCGTCAGCGCCCCGGCAACACTGGCGCCCAGCATCCGCACCAGGGGACCGGCTGCCAGGAAGATCACCAGCGTCAGGAGCAGGTTCAGCCCGATGGCCGACAGGATAACGCCCTTCTCCATCCAGTTGTCCGCATCCGACATGTAGAACATGGCCGTTGCGATGGAGCCCGGCCCTGCGATCATCGGAATGCCGAGCGGAAAGACCGAGACATCGTCCGGCTCCGGGTCTGTCTCGTGCTGGCCGAGGTGTTCCTCGGTGCGGTGTTCGCGGCGCTCGGTGCGCTTTTCGAACACCATGTCGAGCGCGATCAGGAACAACAGCACCCCGCCGGCCGCCCGGAAGGCATCGATGGAAATGTGCATGGCATCCATCAGCCAGGCCCCGCCGAACGCGAAGGCAAAGATGATCACGGCTGCGACGAACATCGACTTGAACGCCATCCGCCGGCGATAGGCCGCATCCCCGCGCGCCGTAAGGGTCGCGAACATCGGTGCGACACCCAGCGAGTCGATCAGGACGAAGAAGGTGACAAAGGTTGCCGTAAAGAGGGAGAGGAGTTCTGCGCTCATGCGCGGCGCTCTAGTCCCTCTGGGTCGCGGCGTCGAGGATTTCCTGCACGCCCGGTGCAATCGTCAGCGAACGCGGCGCAGCCGAGAAACGCGAAAGGTCTGCAGCGCCGGATGCGAGCGCGAGCATCATCTTGTGGCCCCTGAGGCGCTGTAGCAGGCCTTCGCGGCCACGCGGCCCGTCGGCGCGCGCCAGACGCCCATCCCCGAGATCGACGCAGATGTCTGCCGCCTCCCCGGCCTCCAGAAGGCGGATGGCCTCATCGAGCCCCAGCGGCTGTGTGTCGGGAGCAGGATGCGCACGCATTACGGAACCGCCCGGCATCAGGCCGCCGCCCCTTCACCGTCGGCCAGCAGGCGCCGGCACCGGCTGAGGGCACGGTAGAGGTTGGAACAGGCCACATCGGCGGAAATATCGAGCACGGCCGCGCGGGAGTCCTCGTCTTCGCTGGCCGCCAGCAGCGCGGCGAGCGATTCTGCGGCCTGCGAATAGGTCGGGCCGTCCGCCTCGCCGAGCAGGTACATCTGCATGACACTGAAATAGGCCCGGGCCGCAGGGGTCGTGGCATCGCGCGGATGGAGAATATCCTTTTCGCGCAGGACTCGGGCCTGGTTCTCCAGCAGCAGCACGCCCCGGCGGTCGCCATTGCGCACGACGGCACCGTTCACAACGAACGTTTCACCCGGCTTGAGCGACAGTTTGAGAGGCATGGTTCCAGATCCAATGCGGCGAATTTCGCAAAGAATCGCAGGAAGGCGTTAACGCTTGATTGCCGGTTCACGAACTTTCCGGCCCCGCCCGAACAGGTGGGAGATGCCCGAAAGTCCTGGAAAAAGGTGCCATGCGCGCGGTCCCCGGCAGGGTCCTGGATCACAAGTCCTGCATCGGCCCGGGCCTGTCCCCACCCACTGGATCAGACCTGCCCGGACCGGTGCGGCACTCCGCTGAAGCTTGAGACGCTGCGGTCGTGCGCATGGCCCATCCCGTTTACCACAGGTCAAAGGTCCCGAAAAATGAAACCCGTGCTGCGGTGCGGGATGCACCTCCCGCCACGTCAGAGCTTGCCCCTGTCGGGGCACTCCTTATTGTGGAGGCAAGACAGATAAGGACGGGACACCCATGCGTTTCGAAGGCACTGAAAACTATGTGGCAACTGACGACCTGCGCGTGGCCGTGAATGCCGCCATTGCACTGGAGCGCCCGTTGCTCGTCAAAGGCGAACCCGGCACCGGCAAGACCGTGCTGGCTATTGAAGTGGCCAAGGCGCTCGGCTGCGAGCTGATCGAGTGGCACATCAAGTCCACCACCAAGGCAAACCAGGGCCTCTATGAGTATGACGCCGTGTCCCGCCTGCGCGACGGCCAGATGGGCGAAGAACGCGCCAAGGACGTCAAAAACTACATCAAGAAGGGCAAGCTGTGGGAGGCGTTCACCGCCGACAAGCGCCCGGTTCTGCTGATCGATGAAATCGACAAGGCCGACATCGAATTCCCGAACGACCTCCTGCAGGAGCTCGACCGGATGGAATTCTATGTCTACGAGACCGACGAGACCGTGAAGGCCAAGCAGCGCCCGATCGTGATCATCACCTCGAACAATGAGAAAGAACTGCCGGACGCCTTCCTGCGCCGCTGCTTCTTCCACTTCATCAAATTCCCGGACGAAGACACGATGCAGGAAATCATCGATGTCCACTATCCGGGCATCAAGCAGAAGCTGGTGAAGGACGCGCTGACGACCTTCTACGCGATGCGCGAACTGCCGGGCGTGAAGAAGAAGCCGTCGACCAGCGAGCTGCTCGACTGGCTGAAACTGCTGATGAACGAGGACATCGACCTCGAAACCCTGCGCGAGAAAGACCCGGAGCGGCTGACCCCGCCGCTGCACGGCGCACTTCTGAAAAACGAGCAGGACATCGCCCTCTTCGAGCGCCTCGCCTTCCTCGCCCGCCGCCAGGACGGCCCCGGCGGCGGCCGCCGCGGCCCTGCGGGCTGATAAGTCTCGACAAAGCGCAACGAACCGCCCAGACTTCTCCCTGAAATTGAAGGAGAATTCTATGTCGATCATCGGGAAAGGGCCAGCTGCACTGCTCGCAGCTGCCTTGCTTACGAGCTGCGCGTCGGCACCGGAACAGGCAGCAACCGATGAGGCGACAATCTACGTCGACGCCGAAACGGGCCAGGTTGTTTACCCAAATGAAAACCCATCGGATGAAGAACTCGCCATGGGGGCGCTTCTTGGCGCTCTAACGGGAGCGCTTAAACCTGAGCCGCTTGAGGATGACGAAATCCTGAGCGTCGATACATCTGGCAATGTAGTCCACATTCAATCCGGCCTCTCCTGTCCAAAAAATTGGTCGCAGCTGATCTTGCTGGATACGCAGATCTACAAAAGAGATGGGCAAGATGTCGGCTGCACCTATCAAGACAGGGATGGCGCGATCCTGACGCTCTACGCCTACCGCTCACCCATGACTGTTGGCGACGAATTGCAGGCCCTCATGGATCAGGTCGTAAAACCACGTCACCCCATCCACGAAGAAGCCGACATTCTCAACCTGACAGAGCCGGACACCATGGTCCGCTTCGAAGCTGACGCGATCACTTTCAAAGGCGGTGATGGACGATTGATGAAATCCGGCCTTGCGCTTGCCGATTATGCCGGCTGGCGGATGAAAGCGAGAGTCACCTATCCGGAATCGATTGCAGACGAGTTTGAGCGCTTCCTGACAGTCGTGATGCTCAACGAATATGACAACATATCAGCGCGCCAAAAGCAGCTCGACGCGATTGCCACTGACACCAGTGATGATCTCTGATTTTCAGTCGTCCGCCTTCATGGGCGTGACGCCCTTCGTCGGGGGGCGGAAGTTGACGTCTTCGCGGCTTTTCAGGAAGTCGGCCATCTTGGTCTTGTCGGTGCGTTCGTCCCACCAGGTTTTCCAAGCAAGCGTGATCCAGCCAATATGGAAAGCGATACCGCAGATCAGCGCCACCCAACCCGGAATTGGTCCGATATGCGCGCGGCGCACGAAGTGGGCGAAATTGTCCACATCGGTCGGATGAATGGCGATCTTGGCGAAATAGGCCGCGCCGAGGATCGCGAAAATCCAGCCATAATTGCGGCGCAGGCGCCTGCCGACCGACCGGATCATCGAGATCCGGTATTGCGGTTTGACATAGTCATCTGACAAGGCCGTGCCCCGGTCGAGCGGGATCCGCGCGCCCTCCCCGCGCAGCATCGGCACGTAGAAGGCAATTTCCAGCACGCGCGCCCGGAACCGCCAGACATAGAAGAAGCGGTAGCGCCGCGCCTCCAGCATCAGGAACATGATGCAAAGGGCGCCGACCAGCACGATCGGGAACGGCGAGGCACGCTCTGAGGCAAACGCGGCGGACAGGCCAATACCGGTCGAGATCACCGCCCAGTTGGTGGTCTGGTCGAGGCGCTGGCGCCAAACGGTCGAGCGATAGACTTCCGCCCGGTAGAGGTGCGCAATCGCACCGACTTCCTTGTTGCCGGAAATACCTGATGGTGGATCGCCGTCAGGGTCACCATCAGTTGATGTGGCCATAGCCAGATCGTCTCTGTCGTCAAATTCGGTCATGCAGGCGTTTCCTTGCCCCCGCCTACTCCCAAAAAGGCCGCCGGATCAAGCCGGACAGTAGCCTCGCTGAAGAATTGCGCCGTAGCCTTCCAGCGCTTCCCGGACGTGCCGAGTGTCCTGCGGCTGGCTGGCACCGGCGCGCACCCGCGCCGCGAGCGCCGCTGCGTCTCCCGTTATCCGGGCGCGCCAGAAGGCGTAGCGCAGCCCGTCCGGCTCCACCGTCAGCTGAACGGCCCGGTCGAACATGGCGAGATCGCAGGTCTCCATCGCCAGTTCGCTCAGCACATGGCCGAAATCCCCGCGCTCGAAATTCTCGAGCGGCCGGGCGGCCGGCTGGGCCGGACCGGCAAGCGCGAACATTGCGTCTGTGACACGCCGGCGGGTGACTGCATCCGGCGCGAGGCGCGCACCAGCAGCCATCAGCTCCGGACGGCCGATATTGAAAGGCGGAAGCCCGGCCTGGGCCCGCTGCAGGAAGCGATTCCAATCAGCTTCCTGCAGCTCGGCTTCCGCCCGCTCACGGACATAGTCGGGATAGTGCGGCTGCGGCGCTGCCTCGCCGCCCAGCCTGCCCTCCCATTCCGCGAGCAGCGCTTTGTCCCCACTCAGCGCTAAGGTGTTCAGGAATAGTGTTTTCAGGCGATCCCGCTTGTCGGCCGGGAACCCGGCGGTCGCCTCCCAGATCGTCTGCATCATGCAGCCTTTCTCCTCCTGCCCTGCCGCGCAGCCGGGCATCGCCGCCGCAACAGGGGTGGTGAACACCACGAATACGGAGAGGAAAAAGACACGCATCATGCCGATACAGGCCTAACCGGCCAAAGCTGAACGCAAGATGAGCAGGCAGTTCGCGTGACGTCATCTTGGACAGAGGCCGGCAGGCGGGCTATGTTTATGACAGGCTAAAGTGAGACATCCCCATGTTCCTCAATTTCTTCAACCAGTTACGCGAAGCAAAAGTGCCCGTCACGCTGAAGGAATACCTGATGCTGATGGAAGCGATGGACGAGAAAGTCATCGATATGGATGTCGAGGACTTCTACTATCTCTCCCGCGCCGCGCTGGTGAAGGACGAACGGAATATCGACAAGTTCGACAAGGTTTTCTCCCACGTCTTCAAGGGGCTCGATTCCCTGGCGGATGCGGTGGACGTGCAGGACATCCCCGAGGAATGGCTGCGCAAGATGACCGAGAAATTCCTGACCAAGGAAGAGATGGACGAGATCGAGGCCATGGGCGGCTTCGAGAAACTGATGGAGACGCTGAAGCAGCGTCTTGAGGAACAGAAGAAGCGCCACGAAGGCGGCAACAAGTGGATCGGCACGGGCGGCACCTCCCCTTTCGGAGCCAATGGCTACAATCCGGAAGGCGTGCGGATCGGCCAGGAGAAATCCCGCCACCGCCGCGCCGTGAAGGTGTGGGACAAGCGCGAATTCAAGAATTACGACGACAGCGTCGAGCTTGGCACGCGCAATATCAAGGTCGCGATGAAGCGCCTGCGCAAATGGGCCCGCAAGGGCGCACCGGACGAGCTGGACCTGGACGGCACCATCAACAACACCGCCCGCAAAGGCTATCTCGACATCGAGATGCGCCCGGAAAAGCGTAATACGGTTTCGGTCCTACTGCTGCTGGATGTCGGCGGATCCATGGACCCTTATGTGCGCGTGATGGAGGAGCTGTTCTCCGCGGCACGGTCCGAGATCAAGAACCTCGAATACTACTACTTCCACAACTGCCCCTATGAAGGCCTGTGGAAGGACAATCGCCGGCGTATGAACAACCGCATCCCGACCTGGGATGTGCTGAACAAGTATCCGTCGGACTACAAGGTCATCATCGTTGGCGATGCCACGATGAGCCCTTATGAGATCACCTATGCCGGCGGCTCGGTCGAGCACTGGAACGACGAGGCCGGCGGTCTCTGGATCCAGCGTTTTGTCGAGCGATATCCGAACCTTGTCTGGCTGAATCCAGTCAAGGAAGGCGCCTGGGAATATACCGGCTCCATCAAGTTGATCCGTGAGCTGATCGGTCCGCAGCGCATGTTCGAGCTGACACTGGGCGGTCTTGATGAGGCGATGAAAGAACTCAGCCGTTAAGTCCCACTTCCTCCCATGGACCTTGCGAATGGCCTGACGCACCTTCGGTGCCAGGGTCAGGCGTGTTCCGGAAGGGGGAAACAATGATCCGATATCTAAAGATAGTCCTGATTGTCTTTGTAGGCCTTCAGGGCCTGTTCTATTTCATCTCGAACGCCGTGAACTGGGAATATGCCCAGATGGCGGTGAGCGCCGTGCTGAGCCAGGCGGACAGTCCGGCTTATCCAAACCTGGTCGTGCCGGCGATCACATCGCCACTACTCGTCAAACTGGCTCTGATCGGGATCATGACGGGCGAATTGCTTGTCGGCCTGGTCTGCCTCAAAGGTGCTTTCGACATGTGGAAAATGGCTGATGGCCCGGTCGACGGATTCAATGCCGCAAAGACCTGGGCCATTGCGGGCTGTTGCCTGGCGCTGATCGTGTGGTTCGGCATATTCCAGGTCTTCGGTGCCGCCTTGCTGCAGATGTGGCAGGGCCAGGTCGGCATTGGCTCCTTTGAAGGGGCCTTCATGTATCACGCCGCCAGCGGCATCATTCTGATTTTCGTCAATCAGAAGGACGACTGACAAACATTCATGGCAATCTCCAACGGCACGCTTGAGGTTTGAGCCGGGTCTCCTAGTGTGAGCCGAAATCAGCTTCCGGAAGGAGACGGCCATGCCGCGTGTCAGAGCAAACGGTCTTGAAATCGAATATGAAGAGACCGGCTCACCTGACCATCCGATGATCCTTCTGGTGTCTGGCTATATGGGCCAGATGACGGAATGGCCGGACCGTTTCAAGCAAGCCCTGGCGGATGCAGGCCGCCGGGTGGTTGTGTTTGACAATCGCGATATCGGACTCACAACGGCAATCGATGATCCGGCCCTCGAAGATTGTGTCCCACCGCCCATGGAGGCGCTCATGCAGGGGGCGGCCGAGGGCGAGCCGGTGCATGAACGCGTACCTTATGTTCTCGACGATATGGCCGCCGACGCCGCTGCGCTGATTGAGGCGTTGGGCGCCGAACAGGCTGACGCGCTCGGCCTGTCGATGGGCGGCATGATCGTCCAGTTGATGGCACTCAACCATCCGGAGCGGGTGCGGACACTCATTCCGGTCATGACCACATCCGGAGATCCGGACCTGCCGCCTGCGCAACCGGAAGCGCTCGAAGCCCTGACGGCAGAACCGGAAAGCGAGACCTTGGAGGCGATCGGCGATCTGGCAGTGAAGACCTATCACGCCATCGGGTCTCATCCGGACCTGCGGGCCTCGGATGACGAGCTGCGGGCGGCTGCGATCACTGATGTGCAACGCGCGAACCGCCCGCTTGGTCTTGCCCGGCAATTCGCCGCCCTGTTGGCCCAGCCGCGGTGGCACGACCGGCTTGAGACCGTCCGGAAGCCCACACTTGTGCTGCACGGACAAATGGACCGGCTGATTCCGCCAGACTGTGGGCGCGACATCGCCCGGCGGATACCGGAAGCGGACTTCAAGCTGATCGAGAAATGGGGCCACGACCTGCCGGAAGCGGTCGTACCGGACCTGCTCGACCAGGTCCTTCCATTTCTGGCACGTGCATAAAACGCGGGAACGCAAGCCCCGTCAGAAGAAACAAGAAGCAGGAGGAAGAGACACATGGCAAAGATTCAGGCCAACGGCATCGACATCGAGTATGAAGAGTTCGGGTCGAAGGATGATCCGATGATGTTGCTCGTCATGGGGTTTTCAAGCCAGCTGACCAATTGGCCGGAAAGTCTCATCCGGGGGCTGACAGATGCCGGGCGCCGGGTCGTGATCTTCGACAATCGCGATATTGGCCTGACAACGGAACTCGAAGGCCAGACACCTCCTTCGCCGCGCGACATCGTGAAAGGGATCGCTGCCGGAGAACCGATGCATGAGAAAGTCCCCTACCTGCTGGACGACATGGCCGCCGATGCAGCGGCGCTGATCGAAGCCCTCGGCGCGGACCAGGCGGATGTGATGGGCGTCTCCATGGGCGGCATGATTGTGCAGCTGATGGCGCTGAACCATCCCGAACGCGTCCGCACGCTTATCCCGGTCATGACCACGTCCGGGGACCCGTCCCTGCCGCCTGCGACACCGGAAGCCACCGCCGCACTGACTGCTGTGCCTGAGGAACGTACGCCGGACGCCATCGCAGACCTCGCCGTCAAGGGACGCGCGGTCTATGGCTCTCATCCGGACATCCGCACGCCGGACGATGAAATCCGTACCAATGCGATTGCCGCCATGCAGCGCTCTGACAGGCCGATGGGAACAGCCCGGCAATACGCAGCCATTCTGGCCCAGCCGCGCTGGCATGAGCGCCTCGCCACGCTCGACGTTCCGACACTGGTCCTGCACGGCGAAATGGACACGCTGATCCTTCCCGCCGCAGGACAGGATATTGCCCGGCGGGTCCCCGGCGCAAAAATCGAGATCATTGAAAAATGGGGGCACGACCTCTCAGAAGCCGTCATGCCGGTCCTGTTGAACAGGATCGTCCCCTTTCTGGGTCAAACCACGCCTGCAGGAGAAAATTGATGCTGGAGAAGATCGACACGGATGTCTGGCTCACCGAAGGCCCGATTGTAGACTTCCACGGGTTTCCCTATCCGACCCGGTCGATCATCATCCGCCTGCCGGATGGCGCGCTCTGGGTCTGGTCGCCCGTGGCCCTGACGCCGGAGCTCAAGGCGGAAGTGGACGCGCTGGGCCCGGTCGCCCACCTCGTCAGCCCCAACAAGATCCACCACCTTTACCTCACCGAATGGCACGAGGCGTATCCGGACGCCAAGCTATGGGGACCGGCGAGCACGATCCGCAAGCGGAAGGACCTGCCCTTTCAGCCACCCCTGGAAGACACCCCGCCCGACGCCTGGCAGGGCGTGTTTGAGCAGGCCTGGTTCCGGGGCTCTTTCTTCATGGACGAGATCGCCTTTGTCCACCGGCCGAGCGGAACAGCCATATTCGCCGACCTGTCCGAGCATTTCAGCGAAAGTTTCCTTGAGCAAAACTGGAAAGGCTGGAAAGGGCTGTTCGCAAAGCCCTGGGGCATTGTCGTTGGCAAGGGGTATGCCCCTCTCGAATGGCGGCTCAGCTTCATCAACCGAAAACCTGCGCGTGACGCCTTCGACAAGGTCGCGGCGACCCATCCCGACAGGATTATCATGGCCCATGGCGAGTGGATCCCGACCGGCGGAGAAGCTTTCCTGCGCCAGGCCTTTGCCTGGCTGGTCCGCTGACAAAGGAGACTGACATGACCGCCCCCGCCCCTTCCGGCATCCGGACTGAAACCGATGGCAACATCCTGATCGTCACCATCGACCGGCCCGCCGCCCGCAATGCTGTCGATCGTCCAACGGCCGATGCGCTCTACGAAGCCTTCAAGGCATTCGATGCGGATGAGGCGCTGTCTGTCGCCATCCTGACCGGAACAGGCGGCAATTTCTGCGCGGGCGCCGACCTGAAGGCCGTTGCCGCCGGCCGGGGAAACAAATCGGTGCCCGATGGCGACTATGGTCCGATGGGGCCGTCGCGGCTTGACTTGTCCAAACCGGTGATCGCCGCGGTAGACGGTTACGCCGTCGCGGGCGGACTGGAACTCGCCTGCTGGTGTGACCTGCGCGTGGCCTCACCCGGCGCAAAGTTCGGCGTTTTCTGCCGCCGGTTCGGCGTACCGCTGATCGATGGCGGCACCATCCGCCTGCCGCGCCTGATCGGGGCCTCCCGCGCGATGGACATGATCCTCACCGGCCGCGAGGTCGGTGCGGAAGAAGCCCTGTCGTTCGGATTGGCGAACTATTTGTCCGGCGAAGACACCGCCCTGCCAATGGCCAGGGAGATTGCCCGGCGCATTGCTGGCTTCCCGCAAATCTGTATGCGGACAGATCGCGCCTCGGCCCTGGCGCAGTGGTCGCTGCCGATGGAAGAAGCGCTACGCCGGGAGATCGCAGGTGGCTTGACCGTCATCGAGATGGGCGAAACCCGGGATGGCGCCAAACGTTTCACCGCCGGCGTCGGCCGTGGCGGCCTCTTCTGAGAGATAGGGTGCGCCCGGACGCTCAGTCAGGCGGCGGCCCTGCCACAGCGTGTAGAAGCCGATACCGACCCAGATCACATTGATCGTGGTCGACGGGATCGCACCATTATAGCCGCTGTTGACGATGAAACCGGTCGCCCCGATGACGTTCATCACCTGGTAGGCTTTCGAACGGCCATCCATCTTGCCAGCCGACAAAAGCAGGTATGCGATCAGGATGAGAACAGCGCCGGCCCAGCCGGACATCTCGATGAGGAAGTGCGTAACAGACATGGGGCGCCTCGCGAGTCCGGTATATTTTCGCCCCGTAATCTCACTTTTCTTTCCGCGCAATCATAAAATTGCACTGCCCTGAAAATTTCATTTTTCGGACATCCTGCCAGGCAGGAAAACCTACCAGCCGCCGCCCCCGCCGCCACCGCCGCCGCCACCGGACGAGCCCCCTCCGCCCCCACCGGACGAACTCGAACTTTGTGGCAGCGAGCTGGAAACCCCGGTGCTCATACTGGACATGATGGCATCGTTCATCCCGCCGACATTGCGGAAGGACCGGCTGCCAAAATGCCCCCAGGCCGGGCTGTAGTTTTCAGCCTCTGTGGGTAGTTGGTCCTCAAAGTATTTGGTCCACGGTTTCTCGACATTCAGCGCAACCGCATAGGGCAGGAAACGCTCATACCGCTTCAAGCTCATCGGCGGCGGCGCATCGCTGCCCACTTTCACGGCATTCATCTGGAGCTTCTCGGCCGTTTCGAGGTAAAGCCTGAAACCCTCGATTTCTGTACGGATTTTCTGCCCCTTCACCGTCGGGGCCGGCATGAGGTACATGAAGAGGCCATTCAGCGCCGCAAATGCCAGAACCACGAGCGTATGTAGGCCCGACCAATTGGTCGACTGAACAATCGCGAAGGCGACGGCAGCAATCGTCATCACGGCGGCGGCCAGCGTGTAGCCGATGTTCCAGCGGAAATATGCACTGCCATATTTTCGCGAAAGGGACTTGCGGAAGCTCTGATAGGCCGAGGTAAAGCTTGCATCATACTTGCCGCCGAGAGTCCGCACGGTACGCCCGCCAAACAGGCCAGCGTCGAGGATGGCTTCATCCGGCGTGATTGCCGCCGCGTTGCCCGGCTTGCGGGTCAGGGTCGTTTCCTTCTTGTTCGAAGCATCTATGTCCACCAATCCCTTCACGCCCATGCCGATGAGGGTCGAGATCAGGGCGCCATGACCGCGCATACCGCGATAATAGATGTGATGGACGGCCGCGGGCGAATAGCCTTCCGGCGGCTCATAGCGCGGAAAGACCGGCCCCTTGGGCGGGTCCTGTCCCACCTTCCGAAAACCGGACAGGAGGAACCAGAAAACACCGCAGAATGACGCGACCAGTATGGCCAGCGCGCCATTGCGCAACCACCACAGCATGCCCTTGTCCCCGACGGACGGCGGCGCAATCGTTCCCTTCGGTACTGAAATGGCGATAGTGAGACCTTCCCGGCGATCCAGCGGCCGGGTCGTCTCGAATACCTGAACGCCGTTTTCCTGCCTGTAGGCATAATCGCGGCCGGTTTCGCCGCGTTTGCCGGTGTAGGCGACCGCCTCAAGGATGTTGGCGCCGTCCGGAAGAGTCACACGTGCCGACGCCGCTTCGATCGGGAACAGCCAGTAGCTGCCCGTGACGTTCCAGTAGAGTTCATCATGGTCATCGAAGTAGCGGATCTGGTTCTTCACTTCGTATTCGATGACATAGGTATGGTCGCCATAGTCCAGCAGCACATCAGCATCACCGATCCGGATACGATAGGCATTCCCCTCCTGCTCGACCGTGTAGGGCTCCTTGCGGCCGTCGCGGCGCACCCGGCGCACATCATATTGATAGGGCAGCTTGTCGCCGGGCTTTACATCATCTGCGTAGTAGCGCGGCAGGTCCCGGAAGATGCCGCGGCGGATGTCCCTGCCTTCGACGGTTACATTGATCGTCTCGGTGACGATGATGTCGCCATCCTTTTGCACCTTGATACCGACATCGAAGCGGTTGATCTTCTCCTCCGCCCCGGCCGCCAGAACGAACAGGCAGGCAGCAAGCGTGGCCAGCAGGTACCGCACCATCAGCCAGCGCCTCCGAGGTCGACTTTCGGAACCGCCCGCTCCGGCATGGACACTTCGAAGAATTCCCGCGTGCGGAACCCGAACATGCCCGCCAGCAGGTTGGCGGGGAAGCTCTGCACGCGCGTGTTCAATTCGCGCACCGCGCCATTGTAGAAACGCCGGGCCATTTCGATCTTGTCTTCGGTGTCGGCCAGTTCCTGCTGCAAATCGAGAAAGTTCTGGCTGGCTTTCATGTCAGGATAATCCTCCGCCACGGCCATCAGCCTTGCGACGGGGCGGGACAGCTCACTTTCGGCTTCCCCCCTGCTGGAGAGGTCATCGCCGGCGGCCAGCGCCCTGGCGCGTTTCTCCGCAATGTCGGCAAACAGTTCCCGCTCATGCGTGGCATAGCCCTGCACAGTGTTGACGAGCTGCGGGATCAGATTTGCCCGGCGTTTCAGCTGCACATCGATATCGGACCAGCCATTGTCCGCCATCTGAGATTTATGCACGAGCCCGTTATAGATCAGGATCACGCCGATGATCAGCAGGATCAGGATGGCACCGGTTATGTAAAGTCCCACGTGTCGCGTCCTCCAGTTCTGGAAGCTTCATGCATATCCAGCATCGGGCGCGCTGTTAAGGTGTCTCCCCAAGGGGATCAGTGGGACGCCGTCCATTCCTGGCGCGTCATTTCCCACACGAGCGATTCCCGCGTCGTGCCGTCTGGCCGCCTGGAGGTCACCTGCCCCTTTCGGTGAAAGCCCATGCCATCCAGCATGCGCTGGGTGATCACATTCTCCAGACTGGCCGTTTCGCAGATCAGGTCCAGGTGCAGCGCCTCGAACATCCAGGTGAAGGTCTGCGCGGCACCTTGCGTGCCAGTGCCCCTGGAGTGAAGGGACGGATGCAGGCCGCCGCCGATTTCGCCCGCTGCCCATTCCGGCCAGACCTGAATGTCGGAATAGCCCATGATCTGCCCGCCGCCGGTGTCCCGGACGAACAACAGCCCCTCCCCGCGCGCCTGCTGGGCGACGTGATCCTCAATGAACAGGCGGACCGTCTCGACGGTCAGCGGGCGCGGCAGCGAATAGATCGGCGCGTTGACCTTGGGCTCTGAAAACAAGGCATAAAGTCCCTCGGCATCCTCAGGTCTGGCCAAGCGAGAATCGTTCAACTGCTCCGCCTCGCGAACCGCCGCGCGGATGCGTTCAACCTGCTCCGGCGGGGCCGGATGGCGAGTAATCGGAATGCCCTCCGTCATGAAGGCGATCCTGCGCCCGCCTCGCCGCTTCGACAATCCATCACCCAGCGTCAAAACCGATTGACCCATCCGGCGGGCGGGGCCAAACCTGCCCGCCATGACTGACAGCGCACCTCCCAGAAAACACGGCAAGAATGCCTTCTTCTTCGTGATCGTGACGGTTGCGCTGGATATGCTGGCTTTTGGACTGATCATTCCCGTGATCCCGGCGCTGATCCGGGAGCTGGCGCATGTCACGTCAGAGCAAGCCACGCTGTGGCTCGGCCCATTGGCGGCGACCTATGCCGTGATGAATTTCCTGTTCGGCCCGGTCATGGGCGCCTTGTCGGACAAGTTTGGCCGGCGGCCCGTCCTTCTGGCATCTATTTCGACCCTGGCGCTCGATTTCCTGATCATGGGCTTTGCCCACAATATCTGGCTCCTGTTTCTGGGCCGGGCCCTTTCCGGCATTTCCGGCGCCACCTATTCCACCGCCAATGCCTATATCGCCGATGTGACGACATCGCAGGACCGGGGACGCGCCTTCGGCATGATCGGGGCGGCGTTCGGGTTCGGCTTTGTGTTCGGCCCGGTAATCGGCGGCTTTCTGGGAGAGATCGACCCGCGCGCGCCCTTCTTTGCGGGCGCAGGACTTGCCCTGATCAACTTCCTCTACGGCCTGATTGTGCTGCCGGAATCGCTGGCTCCGGAAAACCGCCGCACCTTCGACATCCGGCGCGCCAATCCGCTGGGCGCCGTGAAACATTTCTCAAAACTTCCGCATGTCGGCTGGTTCCTGATCGCCGCCGGCATCTTCATGCTGGCGCATACGGTCTTCCCTTCCACCTGGAACGTTTATTCGGAAATCCGGTACGACTGGACGCCGAAGGAAATCGGCTTTTCGCTTGGCCTCGTCGGCGTCGGTGCCGCCGTCGTGCAGGCCGGCCTGATGGGCCTGATCCTCGACCGGATCGGAACGGTGAAGACGGCATTGCTCGGCTTCGGCGTGAACGTCGTCGCCCTGTTCGCCTATGCTTTCGCCAGCCATGGGTGGATGGTCTATGCGATCATCCCGTTCGGCGCGCTCGGCGGCGTCGCGTCTCCCTCGCTGAACTCCCTGATGTCGACCGTCACACCCGCAAATGCGCAAGGTGAGCTGCAGGGCGCTTCGTCCAGCCTGAACGCGATGGCCATGATTGTCGGGCCGCTTACCATGAATGGGGTGCTGTTTGCCTTCACACATGAAGGCGCGGCGGTTCACTTCGCAGGCGCCGCTTTCCTGCTCGCCGGCATCCTGACGCTGATCTCGCTCGCACCCTTCATGCGCGGGGTTGCCGTGAACCGCGACGCAATCCCCGCCGAAGCGGACTAGGCAGCGTCAGGTTTTCTTCCGCATCATCAGTCCGCCCGCCAGGCCCAGCAAGGCCCCGCCAGCCGCGCCCAACAGGACAGCCTGCACCATGCCCGGCATGGCGCTTTCCGACGCAGGATAAAGATAAAAGCGCAGCGCCATCGCGCCCGTCATGCCGCCCAGCAATCCGCCTGTCATGTTCCCACGGACCAGCCGGGCGACCGCCAGACCCGCGCAGATCCCGCCCATCGCACTCAGCAGGACAGACACAAGAAACGTCACAACAACCGACATCGGCACAATCTCCCGGCAGGCCTGCAACAAACGCTGTCTTGCCCCCGGCGTCCAGCCCCGCAGTATCGGGACACAGTTGCCAGCATGACAGGATGCAGGCAAAGACCAGCCTGATGGCTGACCTGCGCCCTGCCCTCTTTCTCGACCGAGACGGCGTGATCAACGTCGACAAAGGCTATGTCAGCCGCATTGAGGATTTCGAATGGGTGGACGGCGCCGCCGAGACGATCGCCGCCTTCAACAAGCGCGGCTGGTTCGTCTTCGTGGTCACCAACCAGTCCGGCATTGCGCGCAACTATTACACCGAGGCCGACATGAAGGCCCTGCATGACTGGATGCAGGCAGAGCTGGCCAGGGCCGGCGCGCATATCGACCGCATCTATTACTGCCCCTTCCACGAAACCGGCGAAAACCCCGCCTACCGGAAGGACAGCTTCGACCGGAAACCGAAGCCCGGCATGCTGCTGCAGGCCATGTCCGACTTTCCGGTGAAACGGGAGCTGAGCTTCATGATCGGCGACAAGGAAGCCGACATGCAGGCCGCCCGCGCCGCCGGTGTCGCCGGCTTCCTGTTCAACGGCGGAAACCTCCTGCAATTTGCGGAATGGACGCTTGCCAGCTTTGAAGAAGGCAACCGGGGCTGATCCAAAAACAACCTCGCGCCGAAATCCATTCCGTGATACAGACCACGGATGATCTATCTGCCTTCTGATATTATCTGGCCATGAGAAATTATGGTCCGGAGACGTTCGGCGAACTGAACGCTGACGAGTACGATCTTCTGCACAATCCGGGAACGACCGAAGCCGCCATCGAGCTTTTGTCGGAATTTGCCCTGCCCGGGCGCACGCTGGAACTTGCCATCGGCACCGGCCGCGTCGCCCTGCCGCTGGCCGAACGTGGCTGCCGGATCGAAGGCATCGAGGCCTCGCCCCTCATGGTGGAGAAGCTGCGGCAAAAACCGGGCGGACATGGCATCCCGGTCACCATCGGGGACATGTCCGAGGTGAAGGCGGACGGCATGTTCGACTTCGTTTTCCTGATCTTCAACACGCTCTACAATCTCACCAGCCAGGCCGCGCAGGTAAACTGTTTCCGGAATGCGGCCAGCATGCTTGCGCCCGGCGGGGCGTTCCTGATCGAAGCCTTCGTGCCGGACCTCTCACAGTTCCACGATCACCGCAGCGTGAAACCCCGGCATGTCGGGTTCAGCTCGCTGGCGCTCGAAGCGGCGGTGCATGATCCCACAACGCAGCGGATCGACTATCAGGTCCTGCGGGTCACATCCGAAGGGACGAAACTGACACCGCTGCCGATGCGCTATGCCTGGCCGCAGGAAACGGATTTGATGGCGCAGCTGGCCGGGATGGATCTTGAAACCCGCTGGGGCGGCTGGGACAAATCAGACTTCACCGCCAACAGCCGGATGCATATCTCCGTCTACCGCAAACCCGTCTAGACCGGCTTCAGCGTCTTCGGATCGATCCCGCCCATCTTGCAGACTTCCTTCCACTCCGCCGCCGTCACCGGCTGGACGGACAGGCGGAAGGAGGTGACGAGGCTCATCTCGCTCAGCTTCGGATTGGCCTTCACATCTTTCAGGGTCACGGGCTTCGGCATCGGCGCCAGCGCCTTGACCCAGACACAATCCCAGCGCGGATCATCCGTCGTCGAATCCGGCGTGCTTTCCTTGCAAACTTCCGCAATGCCGACGACTTCCAGCCCCTTGTTGGAATGATAGAAGAAGAGCCGGTCGCCGATCTTCATTTCGCGCATGAAGTTCCGGGCCTGATAGTTGCGGATACCGCTCCACTCTTCGCCTTCTTCCCCTTTGGCGACCTGTTCGTCCCAGCTCCAGGCATCGGGTTCGGATTTGATCAGCCAGTACTTCATTGCGTCTTCCGTCTCTCGTTCAGGGGTGTGTGATTCCGTCTGAGGCATAACGCGGTTGCCTCCCTCAGAAAAGGCATGTCAGGAAAGGCAGCGGAGTGCAGCGCGTACCAGCCGCTCATAATGCGGCCAGCCCTTATAGGCGGCGAGCGCCGGGTCTGTGCCATCCCACGCCGCCCGGAAAGCCGCGATCCGTTCCGGAGACGACAGCGCCGCTTCCAGAGGATCGACCGCGATCCGGATCGTGAACAGAAGGAGGCCGCTGCCCGCCAGTTTTGAAATCGTCTGCCGTTCGACGCGCAGATGAAGGACGCTCAGCGCGGAGTCGTCCGGCGTGGCTGCGGCCAGCGCCTTCAGCGGCGCCGCGTCAGGCGTGAACCGGGCATCGCCAGCCTGGACTGTCCAGTTGAACCGCTCCAGAACCTGCCCCGGCCGCAGACCATCGAACATGCGCGCAATCCGCGAGACGAGGCCGAGATTGGCGTCCGGCACCGGATCGTGCAGCCCGCCGAGCGGCTGACCGGCCTTGTCCGCGAGACGCCAGAACGTCGGCGCAACGAGGCTCGCCGCTTCCAGCCGCCAAAGCCCGTCCGCGCCCCGCTGAAGCAGGCAGAGGTCGTCAGAGACGCGGGCAGCGGCCGCCTCAAGCGGGGTTGGCCAGTCTTCCTCCGATGGCGGAAGGTGATCCGTCACCAGCGCCGAGGCTTCGGCCAAAAGGGCATCCGGCAGGTTTGAGAAAAACACCTCTGCGCGGCGATCCCGCATGATCCGCCGCTTGTCCGGCAACCAGACCTCTGCCTCCGTATCCGGCGCAATCAGGTTTTCCGGTGCGATGGGTTTCAGTCCGGGCGCGAGGCTGGCCGGACCGGACAGGAATGGCAAATAGGGCGGCTCCCGCATGTCAGACCGGAACGGCGGATCCCCAGGAACAGAAGCCTGCAATTTTCGGCGTGCCCGGCAGATACATGGTTTCGGCGTCCTGCAATTCGAAGCCCGCCTCTTCCAGCATCTTCTTAGTATCGCGGGTGAGGTGGCACCCCCCTGCGAGCGGTTTCCAGACCGGTTCGACCCGGCGCTGCCACTTTGCGACACCTTCATCCGGCGCAAGCCCGTGCTCGGAAAAGATGATCCTCCCGCCCGGTTTCAGAAGGCGGCGGGTTTCCTGCAACGCGCCTTTCCAGTCCGGGATCGTGCAGAGGACAAAAGTGTAGACGACCGTATCGATCGAGTGATCTTCCAGCGGCACCGATTCCGCACCGCTCTCCAGGAATTCGATACTGCTGCCGATCCCAAGCGCGCCTGCCGTGCGGTGCGCCTTTTTCAGCATGCCTTCAGACGGTTCCAGCGCATAAAGCCGTTCGACCTTTTCCGGGTCGTAATAGCTGAAATTCGTGCCGCTACCGCACCCGATTTCCAGAACCTTGCCTTCCGCGTGCGGAATGACCTTTTCCCGCTGCTTCATCATCGGCTTCGATGCGCAGGCGCACGAAATGAGATTCGGAACGACGTATTTTTCCCAGGGGTTCAAGGCTTTGTCTCCGCCCCGGGCTGATAGCCGGGATAAGCGGCACGCTGCATCAACAGGCGAGTCGCCTCGGTCGGCCGGGCGACCAGGGCGTCCTGCGTGATATTCACATCGAACTCGTATCCATCACCCATTGGCATATAGGTGGCAGAGCCATACTGCGCATCTTCCAGACCAAAGCGCGCGCCCTGCTCTGCCGCGAATTTGCGGACATCCAGCCCCGGATTGGCATAGAGGCGGATGCCATTGGACTCCGCCTTCGTGACAGCTTCCGTAGAGTAGCGATTCGAGTTTCGGCCTTCGAGATATTCCAGCCGGTAGACGGAATCATAGCCCAGCATATTGGCCAGCGGCTTGAACTTGATCACCTGGGCGCCCATCGAGAACTCATCGCCTGTCAGCGTGTAAACGCGCGGCTCGACCTCCTGCGGCACGGTCAGGGTTGCCTGATAGGTATTTGGCTGATCGACGACGGCGTCAAAGCGGATATGCGCCGCATCCCGCTCCAGCGTCAGGCGTTTATAAGTCTGCAGGTTCAAGCCCGACAGCGCCACAATTCCGGTAAGACCGAGGAAGCCGACGCCGAAAATCAGCCGGCCTCCGCCGCTCACGGGCTTCAGGCTGGCCAGTTTGCCGAACCCGGCAAACAACAGCATCAGCCCGATAACACCTGAAATTGCTGGCAGAATCCACCAGATCAGAGACATCCACCTACTCCCAAAAGGCCGCCATGTGCCGGCAGCTCAACCGCTCACCCTTATACAGGTTAACTTAAACCCAGCCTGAATGCGGCCACAAGTGTACGCATGAAACTGGCTCCCGGTTCCCCCACAGGAAGGGGCTTACAAAGTCTGCCCAAATCGGGAAAAGCCTGATACGGGGCAAACATGAATTTCCGCGATTTTCTTCTCCTGTTCGGTGTCTGCCTCGTCTGGGGCCTCAATATCGTGCTGACGCGGTGGGTTGTGGCGGACATGCAGGTGCCGCCCCTGTTCTTTGCCGCCGTCCGCTTTGCCGGTGTCGCCCTTTTCCTGATCCCGTTCCTCCGGCCGGTACCGGACAAACTGTTCACCCTGCTTCTGATCTCCATCATGATCGGATCGCTGAACTTCGCCCTGCTGTTCCTCGGCCTGCAATCGGCCGAAGCCTCGGCAGTTGCGGTTACGGGACAGCTCGGCGTGCCGATCTCCACGCTGATGAGCATGGCCTTCCTCGGCGAGACGATCGGCTGGCGCCGGGGGCTGGGCATCATGATGTCCTTTGCCGGTGTGGTGCTGATCGCATTCGATCCGTCGAGCTTCCAGATTTCTGTCGGCCTGATGTTCGTTGTCGGGTCGGCCTTCATCGGATCTTTCGGGGGCATCCTGATGAAGAAGATGCCCCCGCTGACCGGCCTTCAGGTTCAGGCCTGGGTCGGCCTGTTCAGCTTTGCCCCGCTGTTTGCCGTGTCCTTTCTCTGGGAACGCGGCCAGGTGGACGCCTATATTCAAGGCGGCTGGCAGGTCTGGCTGGCCAGCCTGTTTGCCATCGCGGGCGTCTCGATCTTCGGGCATGGCGCTTTCTACACGCTGATCAAGAAGTATGATGTCTCCATGCTGTCTCCGCTGACCCTGATGACGCCGATCTGGGGCGTCGTGTTCGGTGTGGCCCTGCTGAACGAGCCGGTCTCGCCAAGGCTGCTCATGGGCGCCATCATCGCGCTCGCCGGCGTGTTCATGATCGCCGTGCGCCAGAATACCCGCCTGCCGGAAGCCGCCCTTGGCCGCAAAGCCGGCGCCGGAGACAGCTGATGGACATTACCCTCTCCCCCAGCCCGAACCATGATGAGCGCAAGCATCCTGTGGACATGATCGTGCTGCACTATACCGGCATGCAGACCGGACAGGCGGCCTTTGACCAGCTGCGCAACCCGGACGCCAAGGTCTCCTCCCATTACCTCCTCTGGGAGGACGGGCGGGTGGACCAGCTGGTCGCCGAGGATCGCCGGGCCTGGCATGCCGGGGTCTCCAGCTGGCAGGGCGACGACGATCTGAACTCCCGCTCCATCGGGATCGAGATCGTCAATGGCGGGCACGACTTTCCGGCGGCGGACGGCACGCTGCCGCCGTATCCGGACATTCAGATCCAGACCCTGATCGAGCTATGCCACAGGATCCTTGCCGGCCGTAACATTCCGCAATCGCGGATCGTCGGCCATTCCGACATCGCGCCCCTGCGCAAGCAGGACCCCGGCGAACACTTCCCGTGGGCACGCCTTGCCCAGACCGGGATCGGCATCTGGGCGGATATAGAAGACCTCGAGACGCCCAGAGTCACGGGCAAAGGCCTGTCCCCCGGTGAGCAGAGCGCCAGCGTCCGCCAGATGCAGGAACAGCTGCAACGCATTGGCTATGGCCTCTCCCCATCCGGCACTTATGACGACCTGACCGAAGCGGTCGTCCGGGCCTTCCAGCGCCGCTGGCTGCCGGACCGGATCAGCGGAACGGCCGACATCGCGACGCTTCGCCAGATCGGCGTGATCCAGGCGCTGTGTACGGCGGACTAGCCTTCCCCGCGCACGACGATGTCGTCGTCCTCATCATCTTCGTCAATCAGTTCCGGCTCTGCCTGGCGGGCGGCCCATTCGGCGGTCAGGGCCGCGCCGAAGAGGAGCGATGACACAGACGTCGCCAGCCAGATAAAGCCGAGGATGACAGACGCCAGCGCGCCATAGAAATTGTCGAGCGCCGTGAACTTCAGATAGAGGTGAAAGCCCCAGGTCGCGATCACCCAGCTGAGCGCCCCGGCCGCCGCGCCGGCTGCTTTCGCCCGGTGTCCTTTGAGCCGCCCGTGCAGGGCGACGGCGAGGATCATGTAGAAGATGGCAAAGCACGCGATCCATTTGCCGAGCCAGAGCCGCGAAGCAAGATTGCTGATGTGCACGGCAAGGTCATAGGCGATAAAGCCCTGCTTCTCGGTGATGAAGGACAGGATCAGCTGCAGCGCGCCGAGCAGCCAGACCGCCAGGATCAGCAGCGCCGTCATCAGGATCGACACGCCCTGAAAGCGGATGATACGCGTGCGCCGCTCAGACCCGGTCACCATGCGGATGCCGGTGATCGCCGCTTTCGCGCCAGAGCTTGCCGTATACAGAACGATGATGACCGCCACGAGCGCGCGCAGGGTGACCCCCTGCGGCGTGACCTGCCGGATGGTTTCCAGATCTGCCTGTGAGAGCGGCGCGACAGCAGACACAAGCACATCGTCCACGGTTGCCGCAAGGCGCTGCGAAAACTCCAGCGGCATGAAGGCGAACAACAGGCTGAGCGTCAGATAGATGATCGGAAAAATCGAGAACAGGGCATAGAAACTGATGCCGCCCGTGACGATGCGGACCTCCGGCTTCGACAGACGCATGATGGCGCCCCAGACCGGCTCAACGGCCCAGACCTTCAGCCAGGCCGGCAGGGGAAGTTTCTCAATCCATGGGCGCATGGGAATCCTGTCACTCCGATGATCCTGCCCTGTCTAAAACGGTTCGGAACGCTTGACCATTCGCGGCGCCGTCTTTCCGGTGTCATCCCGGAATTTGCGCAGCAAATGTCCGGGAGCCAGTTCGTGATGGCTGAGCAAAGTCGAAGCACGGGCGCGGGCGCCCCAGCACGTCCGCCCGGAAACGCGTCCGCGCTCCGGCAAAAGTCCTGATTGTGCGTGAGTTCAGCTCGAATCCGGCCAGCGTTTCAGCGCGCCGATCAGCTGCACGGTGAGCCCACCCGAGACGAGGGCGAGCGCAGCCGGCATGCGGTGGCTGCGCGGAATAGGCGGCACATGCGGCCGGGCTTCGCCGGCGGCCTGCCAGCGATGGATCGTACGGGCCAGGCATTTCGCCCGGCGCTTGTGATGTTTGAGGGTGTCCAGCATGGCCTGCCACCGCGCGATCAGCGGGGCGGCGGGGACAGGGCCGCGACCCGGCACCGTCACCGGTCCTTTCAGGAAGTGCGGGCATGGGCGCGATGGCGCAGGCACCATGGTGAAGACGTAGCGATACTCTGCATCTTCCTTCCTGGGCTCGTAATAATTGCTGCCGACGCGGGGCGTCAGCGGCGCGAGCTCCAACCACAATGCTTCCAGAAAGATCAGACGGCGGAGCAGAACGGCAAGGCGCTTCAGCTCCGCCCGCACGCGCCGGTTCACCGATTGCGCAATCGTCTCAGGCGTCTTGAACAGGTCCACATTCACGCCCGCCTCGGCAATGGCGCGGGCGATCGTGTAATAGGCCTGAGAGAAGAAATCGGTGCGGTCTGTCATGGCGGGAAGACTGCCATACGGGGTTATCCGGTTGGATAGAGACGCCGGATTTTCCGTATGCTGCGCAACAAGTCCGGGCATGCGGGTGGTGGGTATCGCTCTGCTCAACCCACCCTACTTGCTCTTTCGATCAATTCGGTCGGAGGTGCACGGCAGAGGCATCAACGCTCTCAAGAAACAGGTCGAAGAACCGCACATATGCAACGACGCCCAGCTTAATGATGTCCGACCAGAATTCAGGAGGAACAGTGTCGATCGGCCGCAGGCCGGTTCTGGAATCCCGCGGACCCATCCTCGGATTTATTGCTCCCCTCATGAGACTATAAACATGCATCGCTGTAATAATGTCCCACGGCTTGAGCCACATAGAATCCAGATATTGCGCATCTGTACATAGGTGGAAATTTACCAAGGGGGGAAGGGGAAGCCCAAACTTTACAATGGCTCCTTTTCCGCCCGAATCCACTCCGAAAAACCCGGTGATACCTGCATTCGGCATTTCCTTCACAAGGATCGAAGGCATGGGCGGCACTCTTTTGGAAAGATGTCGGAATCCATTACGCTCGCCGACCTTTCTGAGATAAGCCCGAACGTCGGAATTCCTGACAAGCAATTCGGAATCACTCGCCGGGATAAGAGCAAGTTCCTGTATCTTTTGCGCTTCCAGCACTCCGTAATATTGTCTGCCTTCTTCCTCAGGCGACATACTGTGCAGACGTTTTGTCAATATCTCATTGAGTCGATTTGGATAGTTTGCGAGCAAAGCTGTATCCGGCGCGACGGCATATCTGAGTCTAAAATACGCCCTAGCATCAGATTCATCGAGATATTCGCGAGCTGTAAACGCCCCGTCGCATAGGACACTCGCCAGTTCCGCATGAACGTCGATCAATTCGAAGCCCTCGGTGCGAAGGCTCTTGCGAAGCTCCGCCGCCGCCTCCCAGTAACGAAGATCTACTCCGTGAGTAAGCATTATCCATTCAACCTTGAGCGGCAAGCGTAGGGTGGATTGAGGCGAAGCCGGTACCCACCGGCTGTGCCGCCATCCTAAACAAGACTTTCATGCACCCACATACCCCCGCATGACTTGCCATGACCATACCGGACTATAACGGATCATGAGGGGCTTGCTGCAGGGCTGGAACGGGACTTCCGTCTTGTCTCTCCGATTCCACTCACGAGTGTATCGCTTTGGCGGCGGGGCGGCGTTGCGGTACACAGATGCCCTCACCGCCTTTGGGAAACCGCCTTGTCCTATTCCTTTCGCTTGTCCGATCATAGCCTGACTGACGGGGTGCGCCGCATCGCGCGCAGCCAGATCGAGACGGCGATTGCCGAGATCGACGATGAGACGCTTGGCCCGGTGACGACCGTCCATCAGTTGCGCAAGCGCTGCAAGAAGGTCCGCGGGCTCGTGCGCCTCGTGCGGCCGGGCTTCAAGGCCTATGCGGACGAGAACGCCGCCTTCCGGGACCTGTCACGCAGCCTTGCCGACCTGCGCGATGCGGGCGCCCTGCTGGAAACCGTCGCGGCGCTGGAAGCGCGCTTCGGCGAGGTGATTGGCGGCACCTTCTTTGCCGATGTGCGCGAGACGCTCGCCGCCGCCAGCCCGCCCGCAGGCGATGAAGACGTTACAGACCGGCTGGCCGGCGCACGCGCCGCGTTCGAGGACGCCCTCACCCGCACCGATGACTGGAAAGTCAAAGGCAAGGCACCGGATGTTCTGGGCCGCGGCGTGGCGCAGACCTACAAGCGCGCCGTGAAGACGCTGGCGGACGCCGAAGACGATGGCACGCCGGTCGAGTTCCATGAGTTCCGCAAGCGGGTGAAATATCACTGGTATCACATGCGCCTCATGAAACATGTCTGGCCGAAAATGATCCATGCACGGATTGTCGAGGCGCGGCATCTGGCAACGTCTCTGGGAGACCTGCATGATCTGGCCGTCTTCCGGCTGACCGTATTGCCGCTGATTGAACATGCCGATGCCAAAGTGGGCGAAGTGCTGGGCGGCCTGATCGAGGCGGAGGAAAAACGCCTCGCGCCGGATTGCCTGCACCATGGCCACCGCCTGTTCGCCGAAAAGCCGCGTCCGTTCGGCGAGAGTATCGGCGCGTACTGGACCACCTGGCAGGAGACGGCCCAGATCTGATTGGGGCCTGATTTCCACTTGAACCCGGCCGCATCCGGTTCTATCTCCCCCTTCCCTCGTATTGCCGCGGCTGCTGACCCCGACAATATGAGGAAAAGACAATGTCACACCCCGCAAGCCGGGCCGCGCGACGCGTGGCTGCCCGCAACCATAACGGCGACCGCAAGGTCGAGCCGACCTATCGCGGCTTTGAACAGAAAAGCTGGAAACTGATCTACCGGCGGGCGAACAAGCTTGGCCGCGCGCGCCAGATCGGCAAGATATGGCCGCACCGGGAATGGGAGAAACTGATGGCCGATGCAGAA
>MDTG01252650.1_pt1 | contig 36530 bp, 17 predicted proteins | sample 811421 | NCBI WGS metagenome assembly MDTG01 (sample SAMN05326645, study PRJNA326480) | marine metagenome | isolation source: seawater | place: Pacific Ocean: South East | collected 2011
AATAGAAATTCTTGCATGTTTTGTGAATTTAAAAATACAGAATTTTGTAATTAATAAGAGGTAAAAATTGAGAAAAAAGATATTAATAATTTCAGATCACGCATTAACACATAGTGGTGTTGCAACTCAAAGTAGACATCTAATTGAAGGATTACTAAATACTGAAAAATTTAGTGTTGTTCAGCTAGGTGCTGCTATTAAACATTTAGATTATAATGAACAACAATTGACTAAAGATTTTAAAATTATTCCAATGAATAATTTTGGAAATGAAAAAATAATTTCATCAATTTTAGAAAAAGAAAAACCAGATGTTATGATTATATTTACTGATCCTAGATTTTTTGGTCATATTTTTAGTATGTCTAAACAAATTAGAAAAATATGTCCTATAATGTATTGGCATGTCTGGGACAATAGACCTACTCCAATTTATAATGATTACATATATGATTCTGTTGATAAGATTGTTGCGATATCTAGGTTAACATATTCAATGTGTAAAGAAAACCACAGAGACAAAACTGTTTATATTCCTCATTCTTTACCTAGTGATACTTTTTATGAATTACCTAATAACATTAAGATGCAATGTAAAGTAAAGACTTTAGGCGAAAATAAAAAAGATAACTTTATTGCACTCTGGTTAAATAGAAACTGTAAAAGAAAAAGACCTGGTGACGTTTTAAAGGCATGGCAAATATTTTTATTAAACCTAGAAGACAAATTTAAAAGAAAAGATGCTACACTTATTATGCATACTAATCCTAATGATGTTTATGGTTTAAATTTATTACAAGTTGCAAAAAAATTAAATATTCTTGACAACGTATGTTTTTCAGACCAAATTGTTGATTTTGAGCATATTAATGCACTTCATAATATTTCTGATATATGTTTGAATATATCATACTCAGAAGGGTTTGGACTTTCTACATTAGAATCTATGCAAGTTGGTAATCCTATAATCGCATCACAAACTGGAGGTCTTACTAACCAAGTTATTGACTATAATGATGGAACTAAAAATGGAATATCATTAATACCAAAAGTGCAAGTATTAGCAGGTAATCAAAATACGCTTTATGTTTACGAAGATTATGTCTCTGTTGAAGATACAGCAAAAGCAATTTTTGATTTATATAAAATGAATTCAAATGATAGAAAAAAGTTAAGTAATAAATGTAAAAAATATGTTAAAAAAGAATTTAATTATGAAAAAATGATTAATTCTTGGGAAGAAGAAATCGAAAAAACAATGCTAGAATGGAAGTCAAATTATGATAATTAATAAATTAAAATTTTTATTATACTTTTTTTTTAAGAATTCAATAATATCTATTTATACAACAACGGATATGTAAGTTATGGTTCTTTTAATATTTTTGCTAGTATTTTTTTTATTACTATCACTGTATTATTGTATTAAGTTTGCGCTTATAATAATAAGAATTCAGGACGTTTTAGAAGAATCATTAGATATTATAGATTCAAAGTATAATAATTTAAGTAAAATTTTAGAAATTCCTGTTTTTTATAATAGTCCAGAAGTCAAGTCTGTTATTAATGAACTAGAAGAAACTAGAGACTCTTTGTTGTATATTGCAAATCAACTCACTAATAATCTAAAAAACACTAAAAAAGAGGAAGAGAAAGACTTTGACTAGTAAAACAGTAAAAAAAACTAAAAAGCCAAGGAAAAAGAAAAAAAGCAAGTCTTATTATTTTGATATAAATGTTCAAAATAAAATAATAGAATACCAGAATTCTAGCTGCAATAAAGAAAAAAATAAACTTTATGAACATCATATTTTTCCAGCTTTCGATGATTTAGTGCAAAGTCTAGTTTCAGTATACGGTTTTAAGTCAACTAACGAAGACATTAATCATTTAAAATCTGATTGTATAACTTTTTTATTTGAAACTATACATAAATGGAATCCTGATAAGGGTACTAAAGCTTTTTCTTATTTTAATGTAGTAGCAAAAAATTGGTTGACAATTCAGTCTAGAAGACTTTTAAAAATTCAAAGGCGAAATGCTTACATTGATGATCCAGATGGTTTAAGCTCAAAAGAAAAAAATGAACTTTTTGATAGAGAATATGTTGATTCTGACGTAATGTTACAAAAACAAAATGAAACTTTTTCTAAAATAATTGAAATGATAAACTATGTTGAAAGTCAATTAAAAGATGAAAATGATATAAAGTGTTGCTTTGCAATAAAAAAAGTTTTCAATAGTATTGAAGAACTAGAATTTTTTAATAAAAGAGCAGTTTTTGTCTATTTAAGAGAGATTTCCGGTCTTAACAGCGCTGAGCTAAGTTCTTCACTTTCTAGCATAAGAAAAATATATAGAAAAGTTGTCGGTCCGGATAACATGTTTGATTTATTTAACTAAAAAGGGTTTTTTATGACTAATATTGAAAAAGTTTTAGAAAAAAACGAAAAAAACGAAGTAAAAGAGGAAAGAATTAAAAATTTTGCTGATATTCTTGATAACATTGATTCTTTAGAAGATAAAAAAAAGATGCTATGGAAAGAAATATATGAAAATGCACTAGAAGATCGGGAAAAAGCAAAAATGTTATTTAATGATGCTTATATTTCAATGACTGGAGGTGTAAATGAACATATGAATATTGGTGCAATCATGTCAAAATACCTTGAAAGAATGACTAGGTCTAATGATCAAATTCTTAAGCTTGCCGAATTGATTGCTAAAGAAGAAGAAAAGTCAGAAGCTATTAGTGAAGACGATATATTTGGAAAGATTAACGGTTAAAAAATGTTTAAATCAGGAATTGTACTAAACTACGTTAAAGATCAAAAAGAAAATAGTATAAACTATTTAACTAAAGATTTAAAAAAATATCAGCAAAAAAAAATATTAGTGCCTAGTCTTTCAAGCAATAATGATATAATAAAAAATGTTGTAAATCAATTCCCATTAGGAACAGTTATACTAAGAAATCTAACAGGATTAAGTGATCAAGTTGTAATATGTTATCCTATGTTTTCCTCTCACCTTTCACTACCTTTAAAACCTGGTGAAGAAGTTTGGTACTTTACAGACGAAAGTAGAGATTTTTTAGAAAATCAAACAAAAGGAACTCCTTTACTTGGTATTAAAAATTACTGGGTAAGTAGAAAAATTGGATCTAAAATATCAGAAGACTTAAATTATACATTTAGACAAAGAGACACTCTTATTGATGATATAATACATACTGCAGACCTTGAAGAAGGTGACGTTAGAATTCCTGATTTTTCAAATAGCGATGCTTATAGAGAAAAATATCAAAGTATTTTACCAGATATTGAAACAATTTATTCTAACACTAAACTAGTACAAGAAACTTTTCCAAATGCGGTTCCAAGATTCAACTCTAAACCATACGATTTTACTCTACAAGGATCAAATAATTCTTTAATTAATCTTACAAAAAACTACGATAGCAATCCTAACTCAAACAATAAAGGTGCAATTGATATTGTAGCAGGAAGACACGCATTACAATCTTATGGGCTAAATGCTACACCAGAGTTTACATTTGATTTTAGTTTTAATAATGTTAAAAACTTATTTGAAATTAATTGGGATAGTAATTTTGAAATTGATCCAGTACATATTATGGATAATACTATATCAATACAAAACTCTTTTGGAGACAAAGAGCTGTTAAAAGATCCAAAATATCATATAAATATGGATTTAATACAAGATGAAGAAGGTGAAGTTGATCATGATTTAGATGCTTCAAGAATTTTTGTTAGCGAGCTAGATAATTTTGATAGCTTTAATTACTTTGATATTTCGTATTTGTATAACCAAAAAGTTCAAAAAAATAACTCAGAAGAGTCTGTATTGCATAATGTTATAAAAAAAGACTATTTGACTCTAGAAGAAAATAGTATACATTTTGATAACTTTATAAGTGAAACAATAAACATAAATGATGATTTGATGCCTTCTATTTTCATGAAAACAAATAATATTAGACTTATTGCTAGAAAAGAAATTTCAGGTAATGCTCATCCTAACGACGATGCAGAAGGTGGTTTGCGTTCTGGTTCTATAAGATTGATAAAAGAAAGCCATGACTTTAATAATTACTCGCATTTTTTAATGGAAAAAGATGGAGATATTTTATTAGACGGCAAAACTATTTACATAGGAAATTTTAACAAAGAATTATTAAGAAAAAACGTTATTGATAATGAAAGTGAATCTATTACTAGAGAAGGTTTATCTGAAGATGTTCTTGCAAAAGTAAATGAATCAATAGACAGCATGAAAGGAAACGGATCTGGTGTTATAATTGGATACGATCCAGAGCATACAGAACCTTTAGTTTTAGGTGAAACATTAAAAGCTATAGTAACTGAGCTTATACAACTAAATATTATTACACTGGAAGAAATTAAAAAGCTTTCAGACGCATTAAAACAGCATGTTCATATTGGTATACCAGGTTCAGGTGTTTCAGGTATACCACAAGATTTAAATCCTTATATTAATTATAGTGATACAGAACAACCTAAAATAATTGAAAAATTAGACAATATTAAGCTAAATTTAAAAGATATGCTTTCAAAATTTGCAAAAACATCTTGATAAACATTTGTAATAAATAATTATATTATAAATAAAGAAAGCAGAGTTTTAATATGTCAGAATTAGGACAATCTTTAAGAAAGCTAAGAACTAGAGCTGAATATTTAAGTAAAACAGTCGAAATAACTAAAAGTCCTATCGGCATAAAAACGCCTTTAGAAAAAGGAAGTGCTAGTTTAGGTGAGTCATTATTTAAGATGCATTTTGATGTTGACGATCAAATAATGGATAATTTAAAAAATCTTATAATGACACAAAAAGGCGAAAGATTAGGTTTTTCTGACTTTGGAACTAATTTAAACACAATATACTCTAATACTTCAATGTCTGAAGAAGATATTGCAGAAATTGCATCAAATGAAGTTTCAAATGCAGTTAAAAAATATATGCCAAGTATAACTCTTACACAATTTTATTCGCAAAGAGTTGGTGACAATGAAAAAAACAACTATGAAAATATTGCAGGTTTAAACTTGGCAAATAATTTATCAAATAATGTAAACATTAATGAAATTAGTTCAAAAGAATTAAATAAAAATAATAAAGATGTAGACAGCATACATAAAATTACAATTGAATTTACAATTCCAGCATTAAGTAATCAAAAAAGATCTATTGAACTATTTATTAATAGCGGAAAATAAAAGAGGTTTAAAATATGCCAATTAGTGAATTAGAAAAATATCTAGAAAACAAAACAAGCAAAAGATTTATTAATCAGACTTTCACTGATTTTAGGCAAGATCTTTTAAAATATGCAAATACATTTTATAAAGATAATATTGTAGACTTTTCTGAAGTTTCTTTAGGTGGTATGCTGTTAGACTTTGCTGCCATCGTTGGGGACTCTTTAGTATATTATTCAGAGCAACAGTTTAATGAACTTGATTACGAGACTGCAGTAGATCCAGAAAACATAAATAAACATTTAAGAAGAGCAAATATTAAAAACTCAAAAGCTTCTCCTTCTTCTACAATGATTACATTTGAAATAGAAGTAGACGTAGATATAAATTCAGATATTGAAAACCCTAAACCAAACCAACAACATTTACCAATAATTAAAAAAGGTACAATTTTGTCATCAGAAAGTGGTATAAATTTTATACTTCAAGAAGATGTAGATTTTAGTGATGGATACACACAATTAATAGGTGAAGAAAATTTAAACGGAAGCATTGCTACTTTATTTTTATCAAAAAAAGGTTTATGCGTTTCAGGAGATATATTTGAAGAAGTTATATCTTTTGATAATGCAAATTCGCAATTTTATCTTAGTACTTCATTAGAAAAAGATAATATAACAAATATTATAAGTGTAGTAGATAACGAAAACAATGAATATCATGAAGTTGAATATTTAACTCAAAGTACTGTTTTTCAAAAAGTAAAAGACTCAAACGACAATTATGTAACAATAAAACCAGCACCTTATAGATTTATAAGAGAAGAGATATTTGATACAGGAAGAACTATTTTAAGATTTGGTAATGGAAGTGGCAAGTCAGTAAAAGATAATGCTTTTTCAAACCCAGAAGATTTATTGTTGCCACTTAAAGGCAAAGATACACAAAATAGAGTAGATTTAGATCCTAGCTTGTTATTAGAAAGTAATACTCTTGGCATCTCACCTGCAGGTAAAACATTACTCATCAAGTATAAACATGGTGGAGGTACAAGCCATAACTTGCCTGCAAATTCAATTAATCAAATAGTTGGACAACCTATTTTTACTTTTCCAAATTTTCAAGGTATAATAAATGATACTGATAAGAATCAAATTATTCTATCTTTATCAGTAACAAATGAAAATAGATCTGTAGGTGGTACACCTCCTCCTACTATAGATGAACTTAGACAGAAAATACCTACAACAATTAAAGCACAATCTAGAATTATTACATATGAAGATTTAATGTCAAGAATATTAACAATGCCTAGCGAATTTGGTAGAGTTAGTCAAGTTGCTGCACTTGACAACAAATTTTCAGCATCATCAAAAGATTTATATGTAACGTGTAAAGATAATGACGGATTTTATGTCGAAGCATCAGATGCTGTTAAAGAAAATATATCTAAATATTTAAATGAATTTAGACTAATTGGTGATAATTATAACATTTTAGATGTTCCTGTGTTTAATTTTGGATTATCTATAAAAATAAGAACAAAAGCTGGACATGATGTAGAAAGTATAATTCTTGATGTTAATTCAAAAATTATAGAAAAAATGAGATTTGATTTATATAAAATAGGAACTCCTATAAATGTGAATGAAATTGCAAAATGTATTGAATCTACTGAGGGTGTTGAATTATTAGTGACACCTAGAAAATTAATTGTTGTTTCAAAAAGCATAGAAGATGCATTTTTTGATATAAATAGCAGTTCATCTAAATCTTATAATATTAGCAATTTTAATCCTGTAGTTTTATATAAAGATGGTATAATTCATCCACCTCGAGGAGGTATTTTTGAAATGAGATATACGTTTAATGATATTAAGATTTCTGCTAACTAGGACTTTAAAATGATTATAATACTTGAATCCCAAAAAGATACATACGTTACAAATATAAAAACATTAAATAATAATAGTTCTAATTCTAACGTTGGAAAAGCAGCAACTATTGATCTATTTAAACTATTTAATGAAAACAAAAATGCTTATTCATGGGCAATATTTGAATTTAATAGTTTAATTGCTAATGGACAACTATTAAAATTAATTGATACTGCATCAAATGAAAAAACTTTTGAATTTAACTTAGAAGGAGCAGCAAACCCTAATAATGTTGAAATTGTTGGATCAGATGGTTCTAATGAGGCAACACTAATAAGTAACGCTGTTAACGCCTTAGACGACTTACTAATAGAAGCATATAAAACAATAGACAATAAATTAATTTTAAAACAGAAAAATCCTGGTGAATCTGGTGATACTATAATTGGTTTACCTAATGGTATGGTTCATGTAGGTAATTCTACTAAAGAAAATTTTTCAAGAATTGACTATAGTTTTGGTTTAATTAAATTTGATTTAAAAAGTTTTAAAGACAAATGGATTACATTAGACAACAACAATGAACTAAAAGCTTCTTTTTCAAATTTAAAAGCTGAAGTTGTTTTAAAAGATATCACAACTGGAATTGCAAAACCTAAAAATTATAATCTTGAAATATACAAAATTAAAAAAGATTTTTTAGAAGGTATTGGTAAGGATACAATTTACTTTTCTGACAAAGGTATAGCAAATTTTGTAAATATAAATGATAATGAAACTTGGGAAGTTTCTGAAATAGTTTCAAATTCTGATGCTGAATCTATAAGCTCAAATGTATTTAATGTTGTTGATGGAAATGAAAATGTTTCTTTTGATATTAGTGAATATGTAAAATCAGAATTAAAAAAAGCAAACATTGATGACAAAGGCTTTTTGATTAAATTTACAGACAGTTATTTGTATGACAGCAAATCTTATTTTGCTAAAAGATTAGGATCTAGACATTTAATAAATAAAAAATTAATTCCTGAACTTAGAATTAGAGTTGATGACTCTTCATATCATATTCCAGTTAATTCTTTTAACAAACAAAGATTTTTAAATAATAACGAAGTATTTTATTTGTTTAATAGAGCTAACGGTAATTTTTTAGACTTAACTTTGCCTAATGTTAATGCAACACTTAATTTTAAAATTAACAGCAAAGATAACTCTGTAGAACTAGGTACAGTTTTAGCAAGTCAAGAAGATGTTACTAATTTTAAAGGTGAAGCATTACCCGGAATTAAAAAAGCAACAATAAATATTAATAGATTTAATGAAAATGTTTTAAGTTTAATAAAAAGCGGTAAACTTGAAGCTAACTATGTCTGGTATTGGTCTTGGCAAGATGGAGATAATATTTTAACTAGAAATATAATAGAAAAAAGAGTAGACTTTTTAGTAAGTGAAACTCAAAACAGCTTTGACTTTGAAAACTTAATATCAACTATTAAAATTGATGAAAACTTTATTTCAGGAGATGACTCTGTCTCTTCGATGAAAGTATATTTTACTGATACTAAAAAAGAATATGATGCAGTCAAAGTACCTTTTCAACTTCCGAGTGAAAACTTAGGAGAAGTATATTATTCTGTTGTTGATAAAAATACAGATAAAGTTTTAATAGACTTTGATACTAGTTTTGATTCAACTAAAATGTTTTTTGATGGAGAAAAATATGTTTTTGATTTTTACTCTCCTTCAAAATATAAAAATTTTATAATAAATTTTAAGTTTATGTATAAAGATACAATAACAAATACTGAAAAATTTATTTATAACGACAAGTATTCAGTAAGGATTAAATAATGTTATTAAGCGAATCAAGTTATATTAATTCTTTAAGTAACACAGATGGCAAAAGATTTAATTTTGAAAAACAAAGTACTGATGAATTAAGAGAGCTTGTTAAAAGCTTAAATATTATAGATCCAGATCGTCTTAGTAAAGATCAACTTTCAATTATTCTAAAGAGAATAGATGATTATAATGGTTTTTATACAACACAACAACTTGAAAATATAAATTATCTTGACTTTAAACAGCATGTTTTCTTTGACTCAGCTGTAAGTAAAGTTTCATACTCCTTTGATAGAATACAAAACTTGCCTTATGATCAAGATGAAATTGAAAATGTAAAGTATTTTAATAATACTGATGGTTTTACAAATTTTCTTTTAAAAAATATTTATCCTAGTAGAAAAGGCTATTTAAATTTTGATGGCACACAATTTATTGTTGTGTATGACGAGCAAGGTAAAGTATTATCTGATACAACAAATAGAGGAATTGGACTTCTTAATCCTGAAAATAAAAGTTTTTCTTTTGAATTTTGGATAAATCCTGACGCTTCAAATAATTCTTCTCATTTAATTTTTCAAAAAACAAATAGAAAAAATAATGAAATAGAAAATGGATATATTTGCTATTTAAACGATAATGGTGATGAAAACTATTTTGATTTACATTTTGCAATTTATATTGACTCAAATTTTATAGATAAAAATATAAAAATTAAAAAAGATGAATGGCAACATGTTGCTATAAGTGTTTCAAACTCAAAATCACAAAACAATCAAATAATAAAACAAATAAATTTTATTTTAGATGGTAATATTGTAGAAGATCAAAATGTTACAAATAATACCCTTAATTTTGTTTTACCTAACAAGTCTTTTGGAGAAAATTTTAAAAAAAGAAATATTCCGCTTACAATTGGCAGCTATTTTGTACCGTTAGATAATGGACAAAGCTTTGTTGTGCAAACAGAACACAACAGCAAAACTTTGTCAACTTATACTGGTAAATTTGATGAATTTAGACAATTTCATAAAATAAGAAGTGCTAAAAAAATAAAAAAAGATATGCATAAAAACATATTTTCTCAAAAAGGACTACAACTTTATTTAAGATTTAATGAACCTACAGGTGAATATACAAACAATATTTTATGTATTGACTATTCAGGAAATAAACTTCATGGTATAGCTTATCAACATCAAAATAATCAAATTTCTATTCTTTCAAACATTGGAGATTTTAGAGTAAATGATACTTTAGAAAATAACTCATGGCACATGAAACTTGAAAGAAAAACTAATTCTCCAGTTTTAAATTCAACTTTTCAAGATACTATTCTATTAAGAGAAAACTTAATTGAAAGAGCTAAACTGTATGATAAAAATAACCCAAATTTAATCTTTAATTTAATGCCTAGACATTATTTTCTTGATACATCATTATCACAAGGACTACCTGTTTATTCAAACGATAGTGCATACAATAACCCAGAGAGTGTATCAGTTGACAATAACGGTCAAGTTACAAGCAAATCTACACTTAATCCTATCGTTCCTGCTAACAATGACTTAGTTAATATAGTTTTAATTTGGGCAAGATTTTTTGATAAATTAAAAATGTACATTTCTTCTATTACGAATATTCTTAATGTAGACTATGATGCGATAAATAACAATAAAATAATAGGTATGCAAATTCCTTTATTATGTAAAATGTATGGTATAGAATTTAAAGAAATATTACCTTCAGTTACAAGAAATAAGTTAAATAATGAAAATTTAAACTTTGAAGATATAGTATCAGATATGAGTATTAGAAAAATTCAAAATATTTTGTGGAAAAGATTTTTAATAAATACACAAGATTTTCTAAGATCTAAAGGAACTAAAAAAAGTATTGAATCAGTATTTAACTCATTTGGAATAGACTACAAGAAGCTTATAGATATAAAAGAACATTCTTTTAATAATGAAATAGATTTAAATAAAAATTGTTTTTTTAAAGAAAATAATTTAAACTCAATTAATTTTGGAAGCGGAAAAATATTACATCAAGATGTTCAATTTTCTGAAGGTGTGTCTACTGGAGATGCAAGCAATAAGCCTTCTTTGCAAATAGGAAGTATATCTAATGATGGTAAAAAAGCTTTTGATAAAAATTGGTCTATAGAAGTATTTTTTAATTTTAAAAATAAATTAAATTACAAGAGTGATTTAATTCAATCTAGAAAAAATCAAAGTTTTAATTTAGAGTCTACAGATAAATTAAGTCAAACTATTTTTACATTACTATCAAGAAAAAACTTACAACTAGCCGTTTCTTTAGTTGCAAGATTTATTAGGGAAAACAATGACTCTAAAACAGGTAGACTGCAAATTGATATTGCACCAATACTTAACAATACAAACTATAACAAATCTATTATAATAGATAACGTGACTATTTTTGATGTTGCAAAATATTTTTGTATTACACAAAACATTACAAATAATAAAATAACATACACAGCTAGCATAGCTGATGTAGGTAATCAAATTAAGTTAAAAGATGTTAAACAAAAAAGTGAAAGTATTGAAGTACAAGATCTTAATACAATATTAGAACAAAATGGTTTTTCTTTTTATTCTAATCCTAGTTATAATACAAATAATTCTTACACACTATATAATCTATCTTTTGTTACAGGATATTATAAAGTTACTGATGATAATATTTTATTAAATAAAGTTATGCTTGACAAAGGTCTAGAAAATAGTGGTGCTTTTGATGGAGAAATTTTAAAAATAAGACAATGGAATAAAGATTTAAATAAGCAAGAAATAACTTCTCACTATAGTGATATTGAAAATATTGGCGTTGACAGTCTAAATCCTGAAAATCAATTGATTTTTGATTTTAGTCCTAAAGATACAGCTATTATAAATGAAATACAATATAATAATGGTCTTTATGAATGGCAAATCAAAAACAATGCATTTAATAGTAAATTTAATTCAATTTGCAAAGTTGCTTCTATGTTAAACAAAGATGATATTTTCACTCCTATAACAATTTTGACAAAAAATACTAATATTAAATTTGATGAAGCAAATTATGATAATAAAGTTAATGTTATAAGTTACAGCTTAGATGAAAATAAAACAATTACAAATAATTTTAATCGATTTCCTTCACATGAAGTACCAAATTACTTTATATATGAAAATACAAATAGAGTGTCTATCGATATGTCTATAGTAAAAGTAATAAATGATGATATATCAAAAATTATTACTGATTTAAATTCTTTTACAAGTAAAGTATCAAATAATTTTGCAAAATATGAGTACCAATATAAAAGTATTAATGATTTAAGAGAACATTATTTTGATAAATTCAGTGACTCAGAATATATCAATTATGCATCTTTAGGAAATATATTTAAGTATTTTGACAATATTATGTCTTCAATTTTATATGATATTGTACCTAGTAAAGTTAGATTTGAAGGTTTTAATTTTGTATATGAATCTCACGTTTTAGAAAGAAGCAAATACGAATTTAAAAATAAAGATAGTATAAATTCAATAAGCTCGTCTATAAACGTACCTACAAATGAAGGGATTATTCCAGACAGTTTTTTAAATTACTCAAGAGAAAATACTAGAAGTAGAAGATCTACATCTTACACAATAGACAGAAAACATTCAACATAGTGCTTGAAAGAAAAAGAAGTTAATATGGCTGTTTTTATAGACACAAACATAGCATTTATAGAAGAAGGTGGATTTGACTTTAAACATGCTAACAAAAATTTTTTACACGCTAAAGATCAAGAAAAAGTAAATTTTGACCCTCAGTTTAATTGTTTAAATAAAGACGGTATATATGAAATTAGTCTTTTTATAGGTTTAAACACGTCTTTTGCAAATAATAGATTGTTAAATTCAGATTTTTATAACCAAGACATAACTTTAGGTAAAAACTTAACTCCTTTTATAGAAAACGAAAGTTACAAAGGAAATAAAATTAGTGTCGGATTTAATCCAAAAAAGCTGGTAAAATCTTATGGAATTGATAATTCATCTTCTGCTTTTGCAAGATTTATGAATATGCCTTTTGAAGATTTGGATGGAACAAATCCATCTGGAGAATATTTTACTGATGCTGAAAGTATTAATTTTATAAGATACTTTAGTGATTATGCTACTGATAAACTGAATGGAAGTATGTGTGTTTTTGGTGTAGTAGATGATATAATTGGCAGAAACCTTACTCTATACAGAATAAAAGGAATAAAGGGAGATATAATATCAGGCGGAACAGATGCAAGAAATAGACAGATTACTGTTACAAATAAATCTATTGTTAATGGCAATAACATATCAGATAATATTGAACCATTCTTAGATCAATTAAATGATGCAAATATTTCAAATGAATCAGGGAAAATAACAGTAGGATACGAGTATGTTGTTCAAAACATAAACAATAGAAAAGTAATAATACTTAAAAATGATAGTCAATCGTCTAGTGTAGTAACAATTAATACTTCAAGTCAATATTTTTTATCTGAAGATGATCATAATATTTTGCCTTTTGATGATACTAGGATAGATGAATTATTTATTGAAAACAATTTAAGACAACAAAATAGTGATTATAATAAAACTGATAATTATGCTTCAGCAGGGTCAAACAATAATAATGCAAACGGCGGTCATCCGGAATCGATTGCTTTTTTAGGAGAAATTAATTAAATATGAGTATAGTAAACAATAGATCTAGTTCTTATGTAGAAGGTTTTATTACAAATATTGTTAAAGACGATGTAAATAAAGAATTTAACATTGAATTTGCTACTTATTTTCCTGATGACACTCCTGAATCATTGAGGAATATTGTTTTTGCAAATAGTGCAGGCACAATTAGTGATGCTTTAACACCTGAAGGTAGTGTTAGACAAGTGTATGTATCAAATTTAACATTTTTAGATAATGACGATCCACAAGAAGAAAATACTTTTTTAAACACTAAAGTCACAGTTAATACTTTTAATTATTTAGAATATAATGATGTAAGATATTTAAAGATTGATTGTAAATGGAAACCTGCTAATTATGACAATATCGAATCAGACTTTTCTTTTGACAATAGTCATAATCTTTCTACAGCGTTAAGTAATCCTGACGTTGAATATCCTCATACAATTAAATTTGCAAAAATTGGAGCGCCAAAACCTGCAGGTAATTCTGGCAGAATGAGTTCTTCTATTAAAACTATAATTAATAGAAGAAGTTATGATTTTGGAACTTTACCTTCTAATAAAATAACAACAGGGAAGAAACTTCAAAGTTTTAACGATCCTTACATAGAAAAAAATCTAATAGAGTTTAAAGAAGTAGATAACGTCCATGCATCTTTAGGCGTACCACTTATAAAAACTAATGAAAATGATGGTTTTTATATTACTACAGATACTAGTTTAAGCAGTCCTATTGATGTAAACAGCAACATGTACGAAAGTCAATATGACTTAAAAAACAGTGAAGTAGCAGGATTTATATTTTCAGATGAAAATTTTGATGGGCAAACAACTACAAGACGTGTTGTAACATCTAAAAATCTTGACGCTTTAATAAAACAAGAAAGATTTCAAGAAGATTTTGTTCCTTTTGTAGAAAGTGATTATCACTACAAAGAAGATTTAGATCTTGAATTTTATAGCGAAAATCTTAATAAAGAAGATGGCGAATATAATCTAGGAAAACAAAAACAAATTAAAATTGTATTAGATTTTTCAGGTGATGGTGAAGAATACAACAATTTACATTTAATGAATACTAAATTTTCTTTTATAAATCCTTTATCTGAACCTTCAAATGATACTAATTTATTTTTAGATAATAATAATAATGCAAATATTGTTGTAGATACACAATATTTTAACTTTTTAAAAGGTACATCACAATCTTCTTATAGCTCACACCACATGCCTACAGCATACTGGAATAATAAGAATAATAGATGGAGTTATTTAGATGCTGGAGTAGAATTCGGTATAGATGAATATTTAGGTGCTAAAATCCCAGATACAAACATACCACAAAATACAAAAACTCAAGTTTTAAATAATTTTATATTTGACAATAGTGGAAACTTTATTGTTCAAGACCCTAATAGCTTTAATTCACTTTATTATAGCAAACCTATTTTAACAACTCCAGGATTTAGAAATGATGGCAGTTTTTTAGTAGATAACAACTCCAATCAATACAACAAGTCTGCTCTTTGCAAAATAACAGATACATATGGTTTTCCTTATAAGGGAAATTGGCAACCTACTAATGATCATCTTATTAATATGTCTGACTATATTGCAAAAGATTTTTTATTAGAAAAAATGATTATTAAAGGCAAGTATACATCAAAAGGAGAAATGCCTGTTAAAAATGGTAATTTTGCAAGTGGATTTAGTATAAATAGCGAAAGCTTGGATGATAGTAGTTTTCTTGAAACATATTCTTATAAAGATGATCATAAAGATTACATTTCAAACTCAGTGACTTTCTTTCTTTTAAATGAGCAAGAAAATAAAAATTTTATAAATCAAAAAATAAATGTTGATACTCTTCAACATTACACATATCTCCTAGATCAACAAAATACAGCAAGTACTTTTTCAAGTGCTATAGACTTTTTACCAGGAGAATTTAAAACTTCATCAAGCAGACTTTCAGTAAAATCTTACCAAATAGAAAAAAACGAAATATACACATTTAATGATTATAATATTTTAGACGTTAATTTAAGTAAAAGAAACATACCTTTTTCTAAAAGTAGATTTCACTATTTAGCTAGTATTGAGGACGAAAATAATACAGTAGAAAGCATGTATTTTAGAAATATTTTATTTGATAATAGTAACTACATGGATACTATTATAAGTAATCAAAATAAAATTGGTCATATTAACTTAGAATCTAATGAAAACTTTAATATAAATAAAAGTAGAGAAATCGTAACATATTCAAATTTGCTATTAACAAAAAAATTAGACAATGTTGATCTGGATGAAAAACTTTTAGAAAATATTGATTTGCATAAAATAGAGACAGTTCAAAATGAAGACGATATGCATCTTAATCAAGACAACCCTGAAGAATTTGTAATACAAAGTTTTTGCAAAAATAACACAGTATATAGTAGTTATACTGATGAAACTGAACTTAAAATAGGAAGCAACTATAAAACTTTTAATTTTAATAAATTATTGTCGTCAGGCACATCTTTTACATTTGATTTAGGCTTTGAAAATTTTCAAGGTAATATTGTGACTTTTGGAAGTGGTAATAAAGTTGAAACAATTTTAGACACTTTAACTAATTACAATTATCCAGTTTCAGATATTACAACAAACAATGTTTTAAAATTAGATTTAGGTTTAAGAGATATACAATCTGGAATAAATAGAAAGTTTATAGAAGTAAGATTTACATTTACAGATCCTGTCGAATATTATCCTAACGAAAAGTCTGCACAAGACTATCAAAGTTATTTTAATTGGGATACAAATAGTGATAGCTCAAATAGAACTCATTTTTCTTTAGTACCAGTTTACATGAGAGACTTTGTTAAAGTTACTCATAAACAACAGGCTGGTAATCATTATTACAATGAAGTTATTATTAATTTAAGATTTTTAGATATATTTCCTACTGGGAATATTGTTAATGACTTTTTATCATTTAATATACACGATCCAGACATTTCAGGATCACCTTTGAGCATTAGAAATGCAATTAAAAACTCTATTACATCTAAGTTTTTTATTATCAATAATCTAGAAAGCTATAACGATCTTGATATAGATGTAAGACGTAAAGCTTTTATGTTGTTTGTATATAATGCTATTTTTAATAAAGCTTTTTATTTGCGAGAAGGTGGATATATAAATCCTTTTACTTATGATCCAAATAATGATACTACTGAAGAAGACTTTATTGATTTGTTTGATTTAATTGAATCTGAAGACACTGAGTTAAAAAGTTCTGGTGATGCAAGAATAACTATTAATGAAATATCAGGATCAGAAGATAGTCCTAAACTGTTTACTTTTTTTGATAGCAGTAATAACGTAATATTTAACGAACACAATGCTGCCGATAAAAATAATTTAACAATAAGTTCATCATCTCTAGGAAGTTTACCTGTTTATGAAGATCTATTACTTCATAATAAAAAGTATATACTTGAAGGTAGCACAAAAGGAACTAATAATATAGATATAGAAACAAATAGAATAATAAACAAAGAATTCTTATCACAAAATTTAGTTCCAGAATTTGAGTCAAAGTCTGGAAAGATCTTACATAGCGGAAACAGTATTAATCAAATTGTTAAATCTAATTATTTACTAAAGCCTTCTGATAATTTGGTTTTTGGAGTTACATCAAATTGTAATGGTCAAGCAATGCCTACAGTTTTTAAATTACACGACAAGGTTGAAATTACGTTGATTGGTCGTGACTATGTAAACAAAGAATCAAAAAATTATAAAAATAATGAATCTGAAGCAATAAGAAAAGTTGTTTATGGCGATAACTTTATAGAAAAAACTAAGTATACAATATATGATACAAAAAATGCTTATTATGACAACGTTTGGGACAAATCATCTTTAATTAATTCTAAAGAGGAATTTTTAACAAAAAAAGTTTTAAAATTGAATTCTTCCAGAGAAAACGGAACTTATTCTGGACTTATTTCTTTAGGTGAAGAGTTTATTGAATTAGAAAACAATATAAATAAACCTGTTTATATTAAAGATACAATCCAGCCTAGCTTAGGTAAAGTTTTTAAAGATTGTCTAGGTATGAAAACAGTTCTTTCTAAAAATCACAATGATGAAATTGAAACAAAAATAATAATTTCAGAAAACTTTGAGAACATTGATAATTCAGTAAATGTTATAAATAAGTGGCACAAAACATACCATTTAGACGAATATGCTAGTTTTTTTAATAATTTATATATAAATAGCACAACTTACCCAGAGACTTTTATTAATAACAATGTAAACGTTGGAATTTATTATGATGCAAAAACATACAATGCAAACCCTAGCATTAAAGAATTTAATTCTTCAATAATTTCAGTTTTTAATGATTATAATAACTCTAACTTTAATAACGATGAACAAAAAGAATTAAAATCAGAATTAAGAAGATATTGTAAATCTTTAAAAAGCTTTGTTTTGCCTTCTTCACTTTTAAAAAACTATCAAAATGGTATTGAAATACAAAATGAAAACACTTATGACACATGGAATAATGGTCAAAATATTACTTCTAAACATGTAAAAAGTAACAAAAACATAGAAAAGTCACCATATCTTCAGTCACAGCATACAGTTGTAGAAAAATCTTCACTGCAATATTTTGATTTAAAATTAAGATCATTAATAAATATTTCAGAAACTAATAACATTCCATTAATAAGTGATAATAGTTTTAACGACTATGTAGAAGAAAACTTTAATTTATTTAAGTCGATTAATAGAAATAGCTTGGGAGAGTACATTAACGATGTAGATGATTTAAATAATAACTTTGAATTAAATAACCCGCAATGGCATCTTGTTATAGAAATTACTTTTAATCAATTTAAAAATATGATGAGTTTAACTGGAATTACTGTTAATAATCAGAATATATCATCTTTTATAAATAGAGATATTAATATTTTTCTTCATAATTATGAATATTCTAACAATGAGTGGTTACCTAATAGTGATCCAGCTGTTTCTAAAGTTGCAAGAGTAACTAATATTATAGAAGGTGAAGAAGTAGTTATTTTAGCAATTCCGCTGTATTTTTGGGAGACTTTAGAAACAGTTAACGCAAGATATTTTCAAGACAACTTTGAAAATCAAAACGATGGTGCACAATTTAGTAAAAAAATAAATAAATCTCATAAGAATAATTTAAAAAATAATATAGAAAGTGATATTTTTAATTTAAAACCTGTTTGGTACGCTCAGCTTTCTGATGTTCAGGGTACTTCAAATAACAGACAAATAAAATATTTACAAGATGTCTACAAGCCTTTTGTTCTTGACACTAGATGGATTGCCGATTCAACATACAACTATGATCTAGCGTTAAAATCATATTCTGTACCACCTTTAGTTCCACTTAATCATACATATTTAGACAGTGCTGCACTTATTAATGACTATGAAGATTATTTAACTACTTTTCCTTTTAGCTTGCCGTATAGATACGATGACTTAACAATTAACTTTAGCAATTTTAATGATATTGTAGGCAATATTTCGTCTACAGTTAGTGAATCATTGCAATTTAATAAAGGCAATAGAAGATTTGCAATAACACCAAGTAGATTTATTACTAACAATGGATTAAGTCCAGTAGACGAAAACAAAAGCAGTAATATTGAAAAATTAAAAAATAGATATAACTTATTAAACCATACAAAATATCTAACTCATAGAAAATACTTTGAAAACAATCAAAACAAAATAGACTTAAGAAGATTCAATGGCATATCATCTCAAGAATTTGACGAAAATTTAAATGAAAAAGTATATAGATCAAAAATCTACAAAAAAACTATAAATAATGATTTTGTAAAAACAAATTATTACTTAATCTACAAAGTTCATGAAATGTATAATTACTCTAATTTGTCTGAAAATGATGTTGTATTTACGCAATACAATATTGATAAAAACAGTATAGAATACAATATTATAGAAATAATTTCAATAGATAGTGATTATACATTATTGCAAAAGCACGATATTACAAACGATTTATTATTTGGTTTTGAAAATACTGATACAATAAGAATATACGAAGACGAGTTAAGAAAAAACAATTACTTTAACAATGACTTTAATTTAAACACTCCTTATTTTGAAATTAACTTATCTGCTAAAACAAAAACATTTTCAGTAGGAGGCGTTGGCTTTGATAACGTCTATCAAATAATCAATGCAAGCATAGGTTTAGACTCAAATTTAGATATTACTCAAGATCAATTCACTTCTTTTGAACATGGAGATGCAGGTTCTTTGTTGTTTTTAATTAAAGATAACAATCCTAATAACTATAAAAACTTTAAAACGCAAGAAGATGCAATTAAAAGTTTTTTCTATGGCTTTAGCAGAGGAAAAAATAGATTTCCTATTACAGAAATTAATGGATTTAAGTTTGGAGTACAAAGTCCTGTTCAACAAACTGCAAAGCATTTTTACAGTAATAGAAGATATGGTAATTTAGCTGACAAACTTCTTAGAACAAAAAATCATGTAACAGCTTATAGAGATAATAATGGAAATAATATATTTAGATATACTGTAGAAAAAAGATTTGTAAATGGTTTAAACTACATTGACGATAGTGAAATTGCAAACTTAACTAATACTTTCAACAAGGATATTTATGCTAGGTGTAGTAAGCCTTTTACTGATCCTGCTTAAAGTAATTGATAATGATAAAGAAAGATTAAATCAAAATGTCAGGAATTTTAGATAAAAAAAGCAGAATTATAGATTTTGTAATAACTGATAATGGAAGATCACAAATTGCAAATGGCGACATTAGATATAAATTTGCTACATTTAGTGATAAGTCAATATTGTATACTAAAGACCATGAGATATCTCAAATTAAAAAGTCTGATGTTTCTAATGCTGAGTTTTATTATTTACCTTTAGAAGTAAATTCTATAAATAAAGATAAAATAAATCCTGAAGTTGATCTTTTTAATATTGGTAAAAGAACAATTAGTACAGATGGTGAAGAAACTATCAGTTCTGCAATTGAAAATTTTTTACAATCTGACACTACAACAGGACAATTTAAAAAATTTAAAATATTAAGAACAAAAAATATTCTGGACAAAGGTGAATCGTTAAACTTTATTGAGCCTGTAACAAATAATAATAATTTTAACTTAAGTATAAATCCTGAGCTTTATCCTACAATTAAACAACTTCAAGTAAATAAAAACGATTTACCTGTTGTTGCTTTAGACAAAAGACTTTCTTTTAAAACAAACTTTTTGTTTATGCCACCAGTAGATATATCGGGAAGTAGTTTATATAGTAACGAAAATTTTAAAAATATTGATGATCTTGACGAAGAAAACACAACAAGTTTTTTACTTACTAGTTATAGCAGTATGAAAAACAAAACTAGTGAAATACAGACAAGAGATAGAGAAATTTTAAATATAATAGAAACTATGAGTAAAGATAAAAATCTTTACAAGAAAATCTATGATTTAGATAATCCTACTGAAAATGATTCATTTATTTTTGAAATACATGAAATAGAAGAAAGTGAAAGTAGTGCAGAACTAAGTAGACTTCATTTTATAAAAATAGGCGATTTTTATGATAATACTACTGCCAGTCTTAAAAAAGTTTACTTAGCAGGAAAATTATTAAATACTAGAGAAGATACATCTGATTTAGATGTTTTATTTATGTTTAATAATGGTATAGTAAACCTTGAAAGTGATAGAGAATTTACGTTTTCGTCGTATTTTTCTTTTATTAATCTATTTACTATTGTAATTGAATAGAAAGTAACGATCTTAATGATAATTTTAAAAAATCAAATAAAAGAAATTAAAAGCAAATTTCAAGCAATTGTATTGCCTGGTACATTGGAATCAGGTAAAATTGGTCGAGATACTTTATTTAACATAAAACTTTTTGCAACAATTGAAAAATCAAATATTTTGTTTGAAAAAGCAAAAAAAATTGAAATATTTTTTCAAACTACTAATATTAATGATAGAGTTGAAAATTCTGGTTTTACTAATAAATTTAATAATTTATATGCTTATCAAACCTCAGATTATAAAAAATACTTTAACAGTCAGTCTGGTCTACCAGAAAGTTATAAAAACGATATAAGATCAAATTTAATCGTAGATTATTATAATCGATCTAATTTATCTGAATTAAAAAATAGTAGTTTTAATGCATTATTTTCTACGACAGTAGACTTCGATAAAGATAAATTTACTAGTGAAAATGCAAATCAATATGAGATAACGTTAACACAAGCAGATTCAAAAACAATATTTGAAAAAAATTTTGACTTTAACAATAATATTGAAACAAATGAATTTTTTGATAAAGTAAGAATAGCAATATTAGATGATAAAAATAATATTCTTGACGTTACTAATTTTTTTGGTATCGATTTATCTTCTAACAATATTAACGAAAATATTAAACTTGTTAGTTTTGCTGAATTTTATGGAGACATAATAGATACATTTGTTGATAATTTTTCTCTAGAATTTAGTAGTACCACATTTGGAGGAATGGGGAGCTTCACTATCCTTCCTAGATTTAAATTGTTTGGTGATGAAAAAATTTATTTAAGAGACGGCTTAATAGAAGCAAAAATTATATACACAAGCAATAACATTTCTACAGAAATAATAGCAGAAAAAAGATTTCTAGAAGATGTTGTTGAATCAGAGTTTATTGTTGATTCTTCAAGCTTAAAAGAAGGAAATATAGGAAATATTAACGATCTTATAAAAGATGTAATAAAAGATTTTTTATGTGGCGTTGAAAATTTTAAAATTGATGTAGAAATTAATTTTAAAAATGTTTATAGCGTTAGAGGAACTGAAAGAACAAACTCAATTAGAAACTTTACTAAAAGTACAAATTTCAATAGACAAAACATTTTCATAGAAAATTTACTGGAATATTGTGATATAAAAGAAATTACAAATCAAATTATTACAGAAATATTAAATAATGTAGTTATAGATGCTATAAGCACTGAAACTCTTGGTACAAAAGTAGGTATTGACTTTGATTTGTCTTTAGGCTGCGAAGAAACTTATGATAATAGAGTGTTAGACAATATAGTTATTGAAGAAATTGAAATAGACATAGGAAGAAGTCAAGGTATATTAGATTTTTACTATAGTCAACCTAATTTTGATTTATCTAACAAAGTAAATTATAGAAACAAAAGTATAAGATTTTTTAATAATAACAGTAAAATTTGGTCTATTGTTTATATTGGAAGTATTTTTAGAAATAATTTTGAATTTAAATTTACAATAAAGCATACTGATAGAGGTTCGTCTAAAACAATATCTAAAAATGTTCAAAATTTTGAATCTGTTAATAAAATATCTACATTTATTGAAAATACACAAAATTTAACAAATAAAATATTTAATGAAAATATGTTTTGTGGTGATATAAATTTTAATCTGTTTTTAAACGAATCATCTGGAAATATATTTAATTATGAAACTTTTATTTTAAAAAACAGCAACTTGTTTCAGAATGTTGCATTAGGTTATGGATATGACTCAGAAAACAATATTCGTGACTTTTTGTCAAGTAGTATTTTAAAGATAAAAATTCAAAAAAAAATAAATGGTGATAATTTATCAAATTATGAGACATTTTGCAACTTTGAAGATTTTTTTAAGAATAGTGAAACAAATGAAAATTCTTATAACGTAAAAAGTTCATTTTTAGAAATCCTATACAATACAGAACTAAATACAAAAAAAGCACTATCAGAATTGGGCTTTAGACATAAATCTAATGACATACTGAGATTTTTAAATAGCGATTCAAGTGATATTTATGAAAAATTAATAATTTTAAACAACTTAGAAGAGTTTAACATTACTTGTAGTATACAAATTCAAATTTTACCTTTTCCTTCGATTATAAGAGAAAACTTAGGTGTAGGTTTTATTAATGATAGATCTTCTGGCTCAAGAAGATTTAGAAATATTGATATTAATATACCTGATAGTTTATCTGATGACGATGCAGAAAAAATTGCAAAAGAATTTGAAATTATGTATGCAGACTTTGTTCAATTTAATAATAATGATATGCTTGATCCAAACTTTACAAATCAAGTTGATCAAATATTATTTAAAGAAATAAGTGATAGAAAACCAAATACATATTCACATTTATTTGAACTTTTTAAAGAATTTAGTATATCAAATAACAATATATATGAGAAAAAAGAAAACATTAATAAATTAAAAATTTCTAAAGCTATAAGCAATTTAGATGACGATATTATAGAAGACCTTATTAACTCAAGTAATATAAGTCTGAGTGGTGATTTTTATGATTTATCAAAAAGTTTAAACTTTATAAATTATAGACAAATACCATTTTCTATTTTTTATGATCAAAGTCAATATGATAGTATTAACAAATGTTTTAAGCCTAAAGGCATACAATTTTACAATAATTCAAATGAAAGCTTTGTTCTTGACTTAAGTTACTTAAGAAATGTCGAAAGGTATAGCAATTTAGTTAGAAGTGACGAAGTTATTTTTAATATTAACGAGTTGTCAGATAAGTTTGAAAACTCTGTAATTAATGAAGATATTATTTTTGTATTAAAAGAATATGATATTAGTAACGAATATAACAGTATTTTAAACAGTAATTATCAAAGTAGTTTTTATAAAGGTGACTTTTGTCTTTTAAGCAATAATTTTTTAAATCAAAATTACAATTCAGGACAAGGAATACAACAACAAGATATTGGAGAAAGAAATGATCTTAATGATTTTTTTGATTTTGCAATAACTAACGGATTTAATGTTATAAAAGATATTATAATAAGAACTTATCTAAGTTTTTCTTTAGATAATGATGAAATTAAAGTAGTTTTTAGCACATCTATTCCTAATGTTAACTTATCAAATCAAACAATTAAAATAGAAAATATAGCGAGTATTACTTCTGAATTGGTAAGTATTTAGATTTTAGTATATTTATATAAGAAACAAAAAAGAGATAAAAATGTCAACATCTATCAATAATATTGTAAGCAACGAGTATGGAGATTCTTTTCAAAATTTAATAAATGTTTCAGATAATAATGTATTCGATTCTAGACTTAAAAGCTTTGTAAGAGATGAAATTTTAAAGAAAAACCCAGGCAAAAATGAAGTTAATAGCTTTATAAAAGGAGAAAAAAGTCCAGCTGATGATAGTGAATATGTAGACTTTTTATATTCTATTGAAAATAATAACAACTTTTCGTTAAATGAGGATTTAGTTAACAGCATTATCTCATATAAAAAACAAATAATAGAAAACAAGTTTAATAATGTAAAAAATAAGCTTAACTCTTTTTTAAATATTAATGATAATTATGTTTATTTACACAATAGTGTACTTGAAAAATTTGATGATACACAACTTGCAATAAATTATATTATTAAAGGTATTGAAGAAAAAACATTAAAAATAAAAAACAATTCTTTTGAAAACATTTTTAAAAAAGAGATATTTGAAGAATCTGGTTTTTATTTTAATACTGTCACTAATTTTTTTATAAACAATGTTTTTTTAGACTTTGATAATACTTCATTCGATGAACCTAATAATTACTTTTTAATTAGAAGAGAAAGTATTGATTTAAATAGAGTAAACTACTCAGAAGAAAACTTTCTAAGAGACTCTTTGATAAAACTAGATAGAAGTTTTCCTTTTGAATTTGTCAAACCGATTAAAAATACATCAAATGACATTGTTATTCAAAGTGTAATTAATACTGCAAGATCTTTTTATACTTTATCTACTAATTCATTTTTAAACAATTACGTAAGAAATGAAACATTAATAAAAGACTATGATACTTCGTCTTTAATAAATTTAACTTCAGAAAGAAGTGAACTTGACATATTTAAGTCAATAAATGAAAAAAATAATACCATAAATTATCAGCAAATAATTTTAAACAAGTCTATAAAAGATTTTACACCTTCAGAATTTAGATTAAATGGCTTCAGAGAGTTTACAATACAAGACACACAAGTAATAGAAAGAAACAGGATAGACTTAGAAAACGTATTAAATATAGATACACAAACATTTCCTGGAGGAGAATATTTTCAAAAAGTTGGTATAGAACTTAACAAGTATTTTACAGATAGTATTTTTAATATTAATCTAGACGATACTTTTTTGTGGGATTCAGATCCAGCTTTTAATGAAGAATTTAAAAATCCAGCAAATAAAATAAAAAGTGATGATAACAATTTACTTTTTGGGTTTACATCTGCATTTAATCCTTTGGCACCTAAATTTACTCAAGCTTATTATAATATCTTTAGAGGGAATTTAATCGAAAGTGACAACTCAGGAAGCCCACAAAACAATGAATATAATGTAGAATTATTTGAAAGTAATGGAAGAAAATTTTTAACTTATAACAAAATATACTACAAAGACAAAAACTTATTTTTTAAAAACTCTGAAGAGTTAAATAACGACAATACAAGCGCATTTAACAATACTGGTGATTCATTTAACGCAGGTACAGCTGGACCAAATGAATCACTTCTTCAAGGTAATTTAAGTAACAATGTTTCACAAAATATTTTAGCACAAATTAACAAAAGCTTTCAAGATTTTTCAGAAATTTTATTAAAAAGTGAAATAGATGCATTCATTAAAAATATAAAATTAAAAAACATTGCAAATAATGATACAAATATTGATAATTTTAATGAAGTAATTAAAAATATAAAAAACAACACTTCAATAGATAAAAATGAAATTGTATCATATAGTAAAGAAAATGAAAAAAATATTTCAGCTATTTACAATAAAAATAAAATGTATAATCTTCTTTTTACAGAAAGTAATACTCAAGATAAAACTTATAGTCATACTGATATTGTTTCTAATCATAATGTAAACAATAATAATTACGTAGGCTTAGACAGTCTTAAAAAAGATGATGAAAATTTTAACGACGATCGAGAAAAAATTAAAAACGATTTTAAAAAATTATTGTCAAATTATTATCCTAAGTGTAATTTTTTCTCTTCAACAAAATTTTTTAAGTCAATTTTTAAAAATGTTTTACTAGAAAACACTAAAGAAAATCCAATTAGCGAAAGCTATATGTTAACACAAGCACTTTACTTAAATATATTTAGAGGAAATAATAATTTAAGCTTTGATGACAATACAAAAGAAATAATTACTAAAAGATTTCTTAAAAAATCAATAATGCTTGATAGTACTTCTGATTTTAATCTAAATTTAAATAAAATGTCTGACTATGTTTACGATATTGACAATATTACTTTAGAAGACTATGATAATAGTTCAAAAGCATCTATGAAAAGTTATATTGATAAAATATTAAATTCTTCACAAAATTTAAAAAAAATAAAGGATTCAGTTTTTTCTTTAAACAACATTAAAAGCTTGTCACATGAATCTGACTATAAGTGTTTTAACAATCTTAATGTAATAAGTAACGAAAGAAATAAATTATATTTTATCAATAACAGCAATCAAAATCAAAAAAAAGTTGTTTTAAATGGATTAATGTTTCATACTTTTTTGCCTTTTAAGACAATTAAATACGAATATGCAGTAACAGACAAAGTATTAGATAAGTTGTCACTAAAACATGAAATTGAAACAAAAAATAAAGTTAGAGAGGTCCTTGACAATGAAGAAAATAAAGTTTATTTAATTGACGAAGAAAATTGCATTGATATCACAACAGAGCATAATATAAAAGTAAGAATATATCCAAGATATAACGACTTTTATAATTCAAGAAAAGACTCACTTTATAGATCTAATAATATTAAGTTTCCTTATACAGAAATTAAAGATAATTTTAAAAAAACTTGTGAAGAAGAAAATACAATATTTAATCTTATATGTAAAGAAATTCAAGTTATGCTTAGACTTTCTTCAAAAAAATATAAAAACTCTTTTTTTAGTAATCAAGAAGAAATTGATAGTTTTATTTCACAAGAAAAATCATTACTTAAAGAAGTAGAAAAAATATTAAAATTTTATGCTATTATTTATTTAAATTATTTTAATAGAGTACAAAGAACTTTGTTTTTAAACTTTTTTGATCAAGTAAACAATCAAGATTTTACATCTTTGGATGAAGTGCAAAGAACTGCTATTCAAAGCAAAATTAATTTGTCGAATTTTAATTCTAAGATTAATTTTGCCGTAAACGCAGACGTATCAGACTTAGACTTTGGAAAAATAGTAAAAACTTCAGACTTTATAAGTCAAGGAAGAAATATCTATCTAAATAATAATAATTTAACAAAAGACTTTATATCTATTACAAATGCAAGCAATAATGAACAATATGAATTAGATATATCAGAAGATGTTTATTTTAAAAGTAATTTTTATAGAAAATCAGAAAACATACTTAAAAGCTTATATAAATCTGATTCTCTTCAAGCTTTTAATTTTGATATTATTAATGGTTGTATAGATTATCAAGATGATATGGAAAATATGACTAGAGATGAAATTTCGCATAGTATGTATTTAAACAAGCTTAAAGAAGTTATCGATGAAGATGATGCTGCAGAAATAGAAGATAATTTTTATAATTTATTTTTTATCAATTTTTTAAGCAAACAAATGTTTAAAAGTTTATATATCAATGAAAAAATAGAAAATTTATTTAGACAAGGAATATTAGAACAGAACGTTGATTATCTTAAAAACAATGTGTCAGAAATATTAGATCAATTAAAAGAATTAGAAATTAACGAGCTAGGTAGTTTTTTAAAATCAGTGTCTACTGATAAAATTGGACAGTTGTCTTCTAGCGAATCAAGTGAAAACTATTTAAACTCTAGTTTTTATTATTTTGGACTTAAAAAAAATATAATGAATAATTTAAATTTTGAAAGTTTAATAAAAATTACAATAAACATTGTTGATAGATTTAACTTAAATCACTTATATATCCCAAAAGTTTTCTTATTTAGCCCTTTATATACAGATATAGGCCCAGTATTAGACTCAGATTATAGTGAAATTACTAACAAAGAAAGCATAGGTTATTTTAGATTAAATGAAAATATTAACAACAGATTAGGTGCTATAAAAATTGATAGTGCAGTTGAAACAATTAATGAAGAAACAGATTCTTTTTTAAAGAGTATAATTGCTAAAAAATTTAATACTAGATTAAATAGTGATAAATGTTTAGCATTGTGTAAGCATTTAATGAACTGTCATTTTAATTCTAAAAATAACCATTATTTAGTTAAAAGTTTGTACGGAATTAACAGCTTAGACGAAAGAATAGAAAAAATAGATTACAATATTCTTGAAATTATTCAATCACTAAACGCTAAAGACTTTTTTAATTTATTTGATGTTAAAAAGTCTAAAGTTTTTGAAAACGGTGAAATTAGATCAAAAAATCTATATGAGTCTACTGAATTAAAAGAAAAAGTATATGAAACTATTAAATATGCAAGCAAGATAGGTAATATTGATACTTTTAATGAAAAAGAATATTATGACACTTATATGATTAGTATAAATCCAAAAGACTTTATATATCACGATATAACTGAAGCTGTTGAAAGTAGTAATAATATTCCTAGTGTAAGAGAAATTCTTGTGAATAATGATCACAAAGAAAGACTTTTAATATCAGGTATGGATAGATTTATTGAAACAGAAAATCTTAATCTTTTCAAATCTTTACAATCTGTTGAAAATTTAAATATAAGTGTTAAAGTTGAGATATTATGAGAAATTATAACTTAATAAATAGTTTAGATTTTAGTTTAAATGTTGAGTCTGAATTTGTATATGACTTTTACAGAAAAGAAGAAAGAGTATTAGATGATAGTAAAATTAGTAATAACACTAGTGAATCAGAACTAGGAAGTTATATTAATTTACAAGTAGATTTTAGCGCAAAATATGACAAAAGAGCAGAAGCATACGGTATTTTTTTAGACGGTATACTAACAAATATTGATAATTTACATTTAGACGAATCTGGTAAACTTAAAAGACTAAGTGAAGAAGAAATTAATTTATTTAGTAAAACTTTTTCTAATGATGATGCATTAGTTACAATAAACTCTGACATTATGCAAGAAGAATTAGATTCTATTAATAACTACTATAATATAGATGTTACTAATATGTCTGATGTATTTGATTTTATCAAAAACAACAAAAAAATAGAAATAAACAAATTAAAAAAAGATAGCTTTTTTAGAAATAATATAGATAATGTATTTCTTACAAAAAACATAAGAAACTCTATAGAAAAGTTTGAAGATATTTTTGAAAGTAATATTAATAACATAAGTAATAAAGAAAAAATAAAATTATTTGAAAATTTTACGCCATTAAATACAAGTTCTATAAGTCAATATTTTCAGGTTGCAAATTCTTATTATTACACATGTGTAGGTATTTTAGTTGAAAAATATGTTATTGAAGACGATATTGATGATTCAAGAGAATTTACCAAGAAAGATACTAAATTTTTTAAATTTAGAAATATTATACCTGAATTTGGTGATAAAAATGAAGTACAAGTAGACAATTCATTAACAATAAATGACAATTCTGTAAGATATGGATCTGAATATTTTTATGCTTTTTATCCTGTTTATGCTGCAACTATACCTAAAAAAAATGATTATTATTTATGCGAAACTTATTTGATGTGTGATTCTCCATACTTTACTAAAAATATAAAATGTGAAGAATTCAAAAGACCTGAAAGTCCTACGAATTTATTTTTTAGATATTATAGTAAAGAAAAATGTTTAGAAGTTAGTTGGGCAAAACCTTTAGAAGAACAAAGAGATATAAAAGGTTATCAAATTTTTAAAAGAAGAAGCTTATTTGAACCTTATACACTAATAGGGCAAATTGAATTTTTTGAAAATAGCGATTTCTATACAAGGAGCTCTCAAATTAGTAGCAGCATTGTTGAAAAAACATATTACAATAAAACTTATTTTAAAGATAAAGATTTCAGCATAAATGAAGCACAAATATATACACTTTGCGCAATGGATGCAAGAGGTTATACATCAAATTATAGTGAACAAATTGCAGTATATTATGATTACTATACTAAAAAAGTTAAAATGGACTTAATTAGCACGTCTGGCGCTCCTCTTCACATGCCTAATCTCTTTGTTCCGAGAAAAACAAGATTTTTTGAAAACGAAGAAAGCTTTATATCTAATTTACCATATGAAGAAAACGTAAGTAAAATATCTCTTTATGTAACGCCAGAGTATAAAGAGATAAAATTAGAAGATTCAAACTTTGAGTCTATGTTGAAAGATAAATATAAATTTAGTATATTTAATTTAGAAAGTAATGAATTAATAATAAAAAATATTGAACTCGATATATAATGTTATAATAATGTTTACCTTTAAGCATATAGTGTTATATTTATAAAAAAGAAAGGTACTAGTAAATGGGATTTTTAAATCACGCAACAAATAATGTAATTATTGATGCAGTATTAACTGAAAGAGGTCGTGAACTTCTGTCTAGAAATGATGGTTCTTTTAGAATTAAAAGTTTTTCTTTTGGAGACGATGAAGTTGACTATTCTTTAATTACCAAATATGGAAGGGAAGTTGGTAAGGAAAAAATAGAAAAAAATACACCTATTTTTGAAGCTAACCCAAATGAAAATATTGCAATTAAATATCCATTAATATCTTTTCCAAATCCTTTAACAAATATTTCAGAAATTCCTTCGTTTATAAGAAGTGACGATAAAGGAAGTATTGGTTTAGTTCTGGGCAGTGAAGTTGAATCAGAATTAACGACAGATTTTTCTATAAAGTCAAGTGTAAATAAAGATTCTAGCTTTACTGTAGATCCTGCAATTGTAGATAATTTTATATTTATTAAAATGCATGATAATTTATTAAGAATGACAACTAGTGAAGGTGTAAGTCTTATAGATACTGATGTAAATGGCATTGCTACTTATAAAATGAGCACTCAAACTTTAACTGGTGCTAACAAAGATTTTAACAATCAGGTTTCACAAACAGTTGAGTTTACAATAAACGGAGTTGTGACTGCATCAACGTTTACAAATTTCTCAACTGTTGGAGATTCAAATAGAATAAATACTACAATTCAAGTAATAGGTGCATCTTCAGGCGCAAGAATTTTAGTTCCTGTAGAAATTCGTAGACCATCGTAAACCATAAAAATAATTAAGAGGAAAAAATGACAGATATTGCAGGTTCTTATATTACAATACAATCAAGTAATATACAAAATGATAAAACAAAAGTAAGACAACTAATAGATGTTGTCCAAAGTGATATTGCTAGCACAAGCAGCGGAGGAACAAGAAAGTCTTACGAAGTTTTTGTGAGTGGTGTAAACGAGCAAAACATAACTAGTTCTCTTTTTCAAACTGTTTTTGATCAAGATTTTACGTTAGGCTCAGCTAATCCTCTTTTTGATTTAACGATAGGATCTTTACTTGAAGAGGATGAAAATGGTGAACCTTTCGTAAATGAAATAACTTCAATTAGTAAAGGAGATGGAGGAAAACTTATAAATTTTAGTAATTCTACTCCTATGATGAGAGAAAAAATTAATATTTATAAACAGTTTGCACAAAACTTATTAGGTAATTCTAATTCTTCTTTTTTCGTACCTCATTCTGCGACTGTTGAACAACAATTAACACAAGAAAATGCATTAACAAGACATAAAAAAATTAGAGGTGCAATATTTATTTGTTTTAGAAGACTTTTTACTAGAGATAATATGCAAAAAGGCACTTTGTCAATTAAAATTAATAGAAAAGCTAAATCACTATTTAGTGAATTTTTAAGTGAAAATGATAGAACTACAGGAAGTAACGTAACTAATATAGCTGCAGATCCTGAGGCTGGACAAGCAGCAATGGATGTTTTAGATGACTCAATACTTAATATTTCTGTCACATCAGAAGGTGGAGAAGTTTCAACCATTAAAAATTCAGCAGGACAACATGTTGGTAGCATTTTTTATGATAGCGGAATAATAGTTTTAGACGTTGAAAGAGTTTTTGAATCAGATCAAACAATAACAGGTTTTATTGACTCTGTAAGAACTGCAAGTGATGGTACTTCAATTAATCAAAAATTTTTAGTATATGGAAGAAAAACAGGCCAAAATGCTGGAGAAGATTTAGAAAGGTATTATTATCCTGTATATACAGCTCAAAACAACGACAGTTCTTTTCTTTCTTTGACAGACTTTGTACCAGTTAATACAGCTGGTGATTCTGATGGAACACCTGTTACATTGTTTTATGATGGAGCTAATTTTGCCTCAACAATCAATGGTGTTGCACAAAGACCAGATACAACAAGATTACCTTTTTACAATAATATACAAACTCCTGGTACTTATTATTCAGCATTAGTCAATGATGAAGCTGCAGGATTAACGTTGCATAATGGAAGCTTATATCCTAGTTTATGGACTAGCGGAACAATAGACGATGTTTTAGATCACATTTGTTTTACAAGATTTGGGCAAAATGAAACTGCTTCTTCTATGACTTTTAGAAATGAAACATTTATAAACTCAACATTTATATTTTGTAGAGCTGCTCCTTCACAAATGAATTATTCTACTAATCCAACGTATACTGATAGTGATGGTAATATTGTTACTTTAGATGGTACATCGACTTTTAGTTATGTTACAACTATAGGTTTATATAATGCAGAAAACGAGCTTCTAGCTGTAGCAAAAACTTCCAGACCTATTGAGAAAAATAACCAAGTTGATTTATCTATTAGAATTAGATTAGACTATTAAGGTGTTAATATGACTTTGGTCCCACTAAAAAACAATAATTTTATAAAAAATAAAATAAATAATACAATCAAGGTCAACTATAAAAATTCAGATTTAAGCACTTACGTAACAGATAACAATATTGATTCTAAGTCTATTTTAAATACAAATGAATATAATGATATAACTTTTATAGAAGCTAATATTGAAAATAATAATAATAACAAATTAGATAAAGTTGCAAGTTTTGCGAGCAAATATAATATTGATATTTTGTCAAAAATTCCTGATCCTAGAACGACAACAGGTGAACCAATAGGGTTAGAACGCTATTCTAATAAGTATTTTCATGAAATGAATAATGATATTAAAAATTTAATAACAAACGATAATTTAAAGTTATTTAATTTTAGAAATTATTACGGTATAGAAAGAATTAAACAAAAATTTTTGCCGCAAAGCTTTGAATTACAAAAAAAAACATATGTAAAAAACAGTCTTTATAGAGACTATAATAGTAATTTTTCTTTAGATCATTATAAAAATTTAGAATATGGTTTTTGTAATTGGAATACAATAAACTTTTTTTCTCAAAAATACGATGAAAACGTTAATCATGCTAATTGCATTATTTGGCCAAATACAAAAAACGATACACTAAAAAAACATCAATATGAGTTTACAAATAGTAGCTTTAATGTTAGTTTTTATTTTAACTTAAGAAAGCAATATGCAAATTTTCAACCAGAATGTGTTTTTCATGTTCCAGATGTTATTTCAATTTATTTTGTAAGATATAATGATGATTATAAAATTGCAATAACATTAGGTAATCAGACTAAATTCAATCTTAAAAATGTAAATGGTCTAGATTTAGATCAAAATATTCCTCAAGATTCTAATGAAGGTTTCTATTATTCTTCTGGTTTGAATATTTCAAATAATACATGGTATAACTTAAGTTTAAATGTTTTTAAAAACAGTGATTCAAAGAGAACCATCGATTTTTATTTAGACGGGTCGAAAAAATTTAGCTTTAATTGCAATAATTTAAGTTATGATACAGATTTTAACGAAAATATTCAAAATAGTTTTATTTGCATAGGCAATAAACCTGTTTATAGAACAAATGATATTGATTATGATTATGATTTTTATTATATATTCGCAAGAGAATTTAATAAAGATATTTCTTTAGGAAAAAATAATGTATGGCAAGCAACAGGTTCTGAAGAAATCTCTTCTTTTGACAAAGAAGAGATTTATTTTGAAGAAGAAATAGACAGTAATTCTGAATCTTTTCATGGAGAATTGCATGATTTAAGAATATACGGAACATCTTTAGATCCAGAATCAAAAATTACAGAAAATTGCAACATTACAATAAATAATGTTAAAAATGAAATTGATAATTTTGCTTTGCAATTTTATGTTCCTGTACATTATATTCCTTCATATACAAATAAAAAGTCTGCTTTTAATGCTGATAATTTGAGTCAAAATTTAAAATTTAGTTGCATCTACAATCCTGTTTTAAGCAATACGTGTGGAGGTTTAGAAGTAACTGCTGAGAGTTATCTTATTGACTTTGTTAATCATTCTAAACCTAATATAGTAATAGGTGCTAAAAATTTGAATGCTAATTTTATTTATCAAAATAACGTTGCTAATTCTTTAAATTTATTGATTAAAAGTGATAATGACGTTGAAGATATAAAAAAAGGTGAATTTTCGCATCATATCTATAATAAAAATTTTAATAGCTTAAATACAGAAGATAAAGTACAAGTAGCAGGTAATAACTTAACTTATAGAAATTTATTAATTTTACCTAATGACAATGGTATACAAAAAGTCAGATTTGATGCAATTGTAGAATTATTAAATGGAGAAAACTATGATCAAAATAAATTTGATAGTACACTATTTAATAGTGAAAAACCTTTTAATGTTTCAGTAGAAAATATATATAATTTAGAATATTTTAATACATCAAGAAAAGATGATATAAATGATACTTCAAAGGATGTAAATCAAGAAATTGATCTAGCTTATTCACTACCTGGAAGGTTTACAAATTCAACTCTTTTTAAAATAAACAATGATGATGATAAACAATTAGTATTACGTCAGGATTTATCATTTAATTTAAGTAATATAATGTTTCATGATACTAGAATAAATGATACTTCAAGTGTAATTAATAATATTAACAATGACAAGTTTACTGAAATGTATAATCGTTTTAATAGTACTATATATACAGTTACTAAAAGTAATCCTGTTACTAGAGTTTATAAAGAAAATATAGAAGGTGAAAATTCACCTATTGATAGCTCTCATAATCAAGAGGAAGAGTTTTTCTTTAATTTAGAATATAAAAATAATGTAATACAGTATATTAAATTTCCTTTACCATATTCAGTCCTTAATAGAGATTTTGATAGTATGTTTATTAATATTTTTGACATATCTAGCAAAATGTACAATAAAAAAATAAATAAAAATAAATTTACTATAAGTGATAATAACTTAAATACTACAAACAGTAATGTTAGTATAGAATTAAAAGATAATAGTAACGGTGGCTTATATAGAAGTAATTGTTTATCAAAAGTCGCAGACTGGAATTATGTCGGGCATTTGTTTTATAAAGAAGGTATAGTATCGTTAAACAGACCTGATCTTTATTATTTTGGAGAATCAGATTTTGAATGTAGTTTTAATTCAGACTTTTCATTATATGTTCATGAAGTTAATATACCTGCAGATATAGGTTTATTTGATAATTCAGAAAATGATACTTATAATGAAGATTTAAGACATGATGAAAGTGCATTTAACTCTGAAGAGAGTTTTGTTTATATTACAGATATAAACTTACATGATGAGAATCTTAACGTTATTGCAAGAGCT
>MDTG01224149.1_pt1 | contig 36529 bp, 36 predicted proteins | sample 811421 | NCBI WGS metagenome assembly MDTG01 (sample SAMN05326645, study PRJNA326480) | marine metagenome | isolation source: seawater | place: Pacific Ocean: South East | collected 2011
GTTATTATTCCTGGTCAAACAAGAACAATTCAGCCTAAATGTCCCCCAGGGTGTCCACCCTCACCCAATCCCTACAAATTAAATCAATCAAAAGACAAATAAAATACAATCTTTCTTACCTTACAAGGAAGAAGTCACAGGTTCAAATCCTGTAGCGCCCACAAGGGTTTTTCAGATTTATAAATAACTTTAATTCTTTATTTTTAAAATATTTTTTTTAATTTATTAAATCTGTAGATTAACCTACTTAGTTTTGAGTTTTTAAGAAGTCTTTTATTAAAATCATTTTCAATCAGTATTAAGTTTTTATTTATGTTGTCTGGATGTTTTAATGGAAAATTAATATTGTATCTCTTGTTTCTTGTTACAGATAAGTATTTGTGTTTCTGATGTGTATGTGTTGCTCCATCATGACCAAAACCTAAATTCTTTACTAAATTTCTACTTGGAGCGATTGATAAAAGTTTATTTTTTCTAAGAGAATATGACCATTTAAAATCCCATGAATCAACTACATTATTTACTGCATTTTCATAAATATTATAAAAATAATCAAATTCTTCTTTAGAAGAGAAGCAATTATAAAAATCTTGAGTATCTTTAATTGTTTCCCACTCGCTTTCAAGGTCATTATTGTAATATTTTTTCCATCTATCTTGCCATGTTGCCCAACCCCAAAGTTCAGGGAAAGTAGTGAAGTAATAATCTTCTGGAATTGAAACTTTTGAAAAATAATTATAACCATTGATTTGTGCAATTTGTTTATCATCTACATATTTTTCTAATAATTCATCACAAAATCTAAAAAAACTCATACTTGGCAATGTATCGTCCTCTAAAACTATTGCGGACTTTTCTTTTGTAAAAATTTCATCTAAAGCACTTTTCCATCTTTTTTTTAAACCAAGATTTGTGTTTGAGTAAATTTTATTTATATCAGCATCAATATTTATATCTTCATAAATTTTCTTTGTCTCCATACATTTAAGCTTTTCTTCCTCGGACTTTGGACCATCCAAAACTAAATAAATTTTTTTAGGGTTAACTTTTTTTATTTGGTTTAGTACTTGTTTTGTTGTATCTGGCTTATTGTATCCAAAAAATACAACTGGGTTTTTTACTTTATAATTGCTGATAATACTTATATGATATCTTTTTATTTTTATTTAATGTTTAAAAATAATTAAATCTTATTAACTTAGTTTTAAAAACTCAGTATTTGAAAAAATATCAGAGTTTTGATTTTTTATTACTTCGTAGAAATTCCAAGCCAATACAATTATGATATCTGGATTTAATTCAATAGCTTTTTCTTTATCAATAATTTCTATCCCAGTGTTAGGAATATATTTACCAACTTTTAAAGGGTTGTCTTCAATGGTAAATTTTACTAAATCGGAGTTAATTCCGTAATAATTTAAAAGTGTAGTGGCTTTCGCAGGAGCACCATAAAACATTAATTTTTTACCTGATTCTTTAAGGTTATTTAGGTTATCCATAACATGCTTCTTTTGTTCAATTATTTTGTCTGAGAATGAATAAAAAGTTTCTAATTTATTTAAACCTAAACGTTCTTCATATGTTATAAACTTTGAAACAGATATATCAATTTTCTTCTTTTTTGAAATAAACAATCTTAAAGATCCACCATGAGTATCAACTTTTTGAAAATTGTTAACATGAAAACCTAGCTTTTCAAAAAAGCCAACTAAATTGGTTAGGCTCCAATAATTAACATGTTCATGATAAACATTATCAAAAAGGTTCTTTTCTATCATTTCTGCAAGAGACTGGACTTCGATTATAAAAACTCCATCCTCTTTTAAAAGACTAAACGCATCATTAGCAATATCTTTTAATTTATCAGAATGAGCAAAGACATTAAATGCTGTAACAATATCTACTTTTCCATATTTTTGAATTATGCTATCAACTACTTCTTTATCAAAATACGAATTTATAGTTTGCAAATTGTTTTTATTAGCAACTTCGGCCAAATTCGTTGCCGGCTCTACCCCAATAGATTTTATATTTCTTTCAACTAAGGGCTTAAGAAATATACCATCATTGCTTCCAATATCGACAACAACTGATTTGTCATCTAAATTAAATTCTTTTATTAAATCAGAGGCAAGTACTGAGAAGTGATCAACAAAAGATTGGCTAGTTGACGATGTGTAAAGATATTTATTAAATAATATAGTTGGATCAACAACAATATTCAGCTGGACATTATTGCAATCTTTGCAATAATTTAACTCTAGAGGGTAGGTTGTTGCTTTACTTTTTTTATTTTCAACTAAGTTATTGGCTAAAGGACTTAATCCGAATGAATGAATAAGAATCAAATTTCTAGAATTACAAACTCTACAGTTGTCCTTAAAACACTCTACAATTCTCTCAGCAAGAAATTCATCAACTATTTCTATTGGAAATGTATGAGTTTCTCCATAATTTTCATGCTCTCTTTCTCCATCAACTAAATTTACAAATACAGAGTCTTCTATAAATACCATCGTGTGTGCTATGTATGGATTTATAATTGATATCTCGCCCTCTTTAATTAGTCTAGATTCGAGAACACTATTATCGTCTTTCAAGTTTTTAGTAACACTAATGTAAGATCCCTTGATTAAAATACATGTTTGTAACTGCTCAGGATGATAATGGTTTCCCCTTACAGTACCTTTTTTTGAGTCAATCAATCCAACCTGGTTAACTTTATTCTTTAAATAATAATTTAGTATTTTCCCCCTATCATCAATAAATGGGTCTTGACCTTCATCAATAAATTCATTTAATTCTAAATTATTATCCATCTTTCCATTCACCAATCATCTGTTTAATTGACTCACTTAATAATACTTTAAATTCAAAACCAGACTTAATTAGCTTTTGATTACTTAAACCATATCCTTTATTAGGTACTTTTTCGTTTGAAACATTTATCGTAACATCATCTACAATACTTTTGCATAATTTGGCTACATCTTTTACTAAAATATTTTCAGAAACACAATGAAATATTTCTTTCCTTATAAGATTATTTTCAGCTGTATATTTTAATGCACTGGCTACATCAAATACTGAAACTAAGCTTTTTAACTGGTTACCACCACCATGAAGAGTTATTTCTCCTTTTTCAGCTGCGATCTTTGAGAAAGTATTTGCCATAATATTTAACCTTGTTGAAGTACCGGAAAAACCATGAACTGAACCCAGACGTAATATTACATAGTTTAGACCTGATTTTTTTATGTCATTTTCATTTATTAATTTTGTTTTTGAATAAGTAAGAATAGGTTTTGGGGTTTCTTCTTCTGTTATTTTTAACTTTACTTCTTCCAATCCCTCAAAAATAACATGTGTTGATGGGAAAACAATTTTTGTATCTCTTGATGCTGTTTCGAGAATATTTCTTGTTCCAACTACTCCTATGTTGTAAATTTCATCATTTATCTTCTCATCATTATCAATTTTTAGTCTAGGAACATTTGTTACGCCAGCAAGATGATAAATAATATCAAAATTTGAAACTATTTTTTTAAGTTCTTTTTTATTAAGTATGTCAATTTCTCTAAAATTAACATTATTCTTCAATAACTCATTTTCTCTAATAGCATCTCTTTTTTTATCAATTACTGTAATTTCATCCTCTAAATTTTCTATATAGAGATTTGTAAGGACAGTTCCGATGTATCCTAATCCTCCAGTGATTAACACTCTTACCATGTAGTCACAGATAGAATCGAACTATCAAGCCATAATTTATTAAATGCTAACCGTTTGACCTAAATAAATTATAACTGAAAGTGAAAAATTGAAAATGAATGCTTTAACGTAACCAAATTTTTATAAAAATATTAAGGATTTATGGAATAATTAACTTATGAAAAAAATTTTAGCGACAATATTGCCAACATCTGCTTTAAAACTTCTCTTAACAATTAAACATTTATATAAAAACTATGGAATTTACGCAAGATTTGCCATCTTAGATAGAAAAATAGAAAAAAATGTTGAACTCGGAGATGATGAATATTACCAATTTAAACCTTTTTTAAATAAAATACCAGAAAACAATAAGACATATATAGACATTGGAGCAGGTAATGGTGTGAATGGATCTTGTACACTTCAATTAGCTAAAGACTCCACTTGGAAAGGTGTTTTGTTTGAATATGATTCAATATATAATGTATCTTTTTTATACAGAAATTTTAAAGATATAGGAATTGCACGGGTTAAAATAACCCCAGAAAATATTGTTAGCCTCATAAAAAGCTTTACTGATTTGAAAAATCCTGGGTTTCTAAACCTTGATATTGACTCCTATGATTATGAAGTTATGAAAAATATACTAGATAGCGGTATACATCCTTACATCGTATCTATAGAGATCAATGAAAAGATTCCCCCACCTATTGAGTTTTATGTGAAATATAATGAAAATTTAAATTATCCAATAGGAGATTTTTATGGCTGCTCTCTTCAATCAACTGTAGAATTATTCAATAAACACAATTATTTTTTAAATCATATATTTGGAAATAATGCATTTTTCCTAAATAAAAGCTTATATCTTGAAAATGATGATTTGTCTGTGTTAGAAAAATACAATAATGGTTATGTGAATTTACCAAATAGGGAAGAGATATTTTTCTATAACAAAGAATGGGATTCTTTATTCGATTTAAATATTGAAGATTCTAAAAATTTCATTAAAGACTGTTTTAAAGATCTAAATGGCGAATATCATATAAAGTAATTTTATTAATTTTTTAATTTGTCAGAAAACAATAAAAATATTGAAGATCCAATTAAGTATAAAATAACAAAAAATCTTGAATATCCATAAACTCTTAAAACAAGATATACCGAAGAGAGTGATAAAAGATTAATTAAGATATAAAAACTAAATCTTAAGTAATAGAGTAAGTATATTTCAATAAAAGGTTGAAAAATCTTTAATAAAAAAAGAGTAATTAATGACACAGATAAACTAACCAAGACAAAAGTAACAAATATTTCACTTTCAGTTAAATCAATGATAGGTCTTAGATCAACAAGTAATTGTTGTGAATTTATATTTTTACTTCTATTAATTACAAATAAATTGAGAACAAATAAAACAGATATTCTAAAAAGAAAGAATGCCATAATAAAATATAATACTATCTAATCCCTGTTCAAATATAAAACAAAAACAAATAATTACTTTATATAATTAAACATATTAACTATGAAAACTTTATCCGTTATAGTTCCATTCTTTAATGAAGAAAATACATTAATGAAATCTGTCAGTAAATTGATTCAGGCAAATGTAGCTGATCAAATTATATTGGTTGATGATTGTTCAATAGATAATTCTTATTCAATAGGACAAAAAATTCAAAAGGACAATAACAATGTGATACTCATAAAGACAATAAAAAATCTTGGTAAAGGAGGTGCAATCAATTATTCACTTAAAGAAATAACTTCTGACTTTGTTGCTATACATGATGCTGATTTAGAATATAATCCTAAAGATTTATTATTAATGAAAAAAAAGGCTATCGAAAATTCAAATAGTATTATTGTTGGTTCAAGATTTTTAGGGACAAAAAACAGAGAGAATATTTATAAAAGAGCTTTGTTTGCAAATAAAATTCTTTCATTTTTATTTTCAAAAGTTAACAAAGTTAATGTTAGTGATATAGCTACTTGTTATAAAATGATTCCATCTAATATTTTACTTTCAGTAAATTTAATTGAAAATGGGTTCAGTTTTGACACTGAAGTTTTATCAAAATCAATATCATTTTCTAAGAATATAATTGAAATTCCTATTGAATATTATGGAAGGTCATATGAAGATGGTAAAAAAATAAAATTTCTAGATGGAATTAAATTTGCTTTTTCGATAATTAAATATAGATTAAAATGAAAAAATTTATTCAAAGCGAAAAATACATTTCAGTACTTTTGATTTTATCAACAATTTATTTACTAGTTTTTAACATTGTAAAATATGATCCACTAAATGGCTATGATGCGGAAGCACATCATTCATATGTTGATTTCTTCTCAATGTATTTACCCGATGAGCTTAAACTTCCAACTGTAAAAGACACAAGAGAATTCTTTAATCCTCCATTACCGTATATCTTTCCTTCAATTATTCAGGTAATTTGTAGAAATGTTGTAAGTTCAAACGATGTCATGAGAGCCTGCCAACCAGTCTACGGACTATATACTCAAATATTTCAAGCTGTTTTATATTTAATTTCTATATATTTCTATTTAAAAATTTTTAAAAAAATTAGAAATGATAAAAAGCTTTTAGATTTTTGTTTATTAATTTTTATATCAATATTAATCGTAAACTACAAAACTTTTTCTATGATACGAGGTGAACCTTACATTATTTTTTTTAATAGCATTATTTTGCATAGATTTTATAAGTTATGTTCAAATTCTTTCAGATATACAAATAAAGATATTTTCATTTTTGGATTATTAATTGGATTTTTAGCACTTAGTAGGCAATGGGCATTTTTGTTATTTCCAGCATATTTTTTATTCACTTTTTTTATTGAAAAAAGGAAAGAGAAGATAACTTACCTTAAATTTTTGATTTATTCATTTTTGATTGGATTTTTTATTTCCTCATGGTTTTATTTTGGATTATTTTTTGAATATGGATCATTTACAGCCTTTAATAAAGAACCTGTTACATTTAGTTTTACAAATCAACCACTATCATTTTATCTTCCCTTTGGAAATGAAATTTCATATATATTTTCAAAACCTATAAGGCCGTATTTTTCGAATCAATTTCTTCCAATCCTATATTCAGATTTATGGGGTGATTATTGGGGATATTTCAAATTTACAAGCAAGAACCTCTCTTTGGGTAAAAATCAATTGATGGTCGGGGACTATCTTGCAAGGGTAAACATAGTGTCAATAATTCCAACAATTTTAATGATTCTTGGAATTGCATTTGGTTTTAAAACTGTCAAAAAAACCAATAAAGACAAAAATGATTTGTTTTTTACATACATATTTCTAGCGATAACAACAACCTTTATTGGTTATTTATGGTTTTTAATAAAGTACCCCGCTTTACCAACAGGAGACACAAACAAAGCTACATATATGATTCAGCTTTTTCATATGATTTCACTACTGTCAGTGGCATATTTAAATAAATATAAAAAATCAACAAAATATCCATTTGTAATTTTTCTCTTAATTGCTGTATACATACATAATTATTCAGCAGGCTTGACTGGCTTTTTATAAGAATGGTTTAATATTTTGACACAAAATATTTTTTTATAAAGAAAAAAACTTTTACCAATTTAATTCTATTTTTAAATTTAATTAAATTTATATTAAGAAAGCTCAATTTTGTTTTTTTAATATAAAACGCATCTCCCCATGTCCCAGTATTGTTCCACCATTTCGTTTCACATCTTAAAAAACCTTGATTATCAAGAAATTTATCTAATTCATTTATCAGAACACATTTCTCATACAATTCTTTTCTATTTACTTCAGTCAAAATAAAATCAATTTTTTTAAGAGTATTTATTGATCCTTTTAAAACCTCTAATTCGTAACCTTGTACGTCTAAATTTAGAAAATTTACTGATATATTTTCTAAACTGTCTAATGTTTTGATATCTATATCTTTAGATTTTTCAAATTTTACATGTGGATGATATTTTAAATGTTCTTTGGGCTTGAGCACAGAAGAGCTTTGTGAGTCATTATTTGTGTTTTTATAAAAAGTTACTCTTTTATTTTCAGCACCTAAACCAAAATTAAAACATTGAACATTCTTATATTTGGTAACATTTTCAACTAAATCTGAGAATACTTCATTTTGAGGTTCGAATAGATACATAGGTACATCGCTAAAATTTTTAATGTAAATAGGTATTTCTGATCCAGTATGTGCTCCGACATGAGCTATCCCAAAAATATTTAATTCATATGTTTTATTTAAATAATCTAAATCAAGAAGCACAATTTAATATTAACGAATATATTTTAATTATTTGGATTTTTGTATGCTGTCTTAAAAAATTCCTCAGATAAAACTACATCTGCTTTTGCCATTGAACAATTTATATTTGTCCAACATTGATCACCTTCTGTAGGAAAAACCCAGTTTGCATTAAAATTTGTAAATCCTATTTCTTTGGTGATGACGTCATATTTTGAAGGATCAAAAAGGTTGTGTTCTTCTCCATTCAAAAATGCTTGATAAGAAGAAAATCTTACAAATGTCAACACACAAAATATCGATAAGACAATAAAAACGTAATTACCAAAACGTAGTTTGAAACTACCTACAAAGAAAGAAAATGATGATGCAGCCAATAACATTATTCCTATTGAATATCTTGGAATTGGACCAAAAAATATTAGATAACAAAAGTTGATAAAAATAAAACTAAACAAAACGAATTTGAGAAATGATTCTTGTTTATAATTTTTTGTGAAAATAAAAAATTTTAATAACATTAAAGCTGATATTGACAATAGGAAATTAAACAAAACATTTTTGTTTATATCATAAGAGAGAAATTCTTGGAACCACTCACCAAAAGTATATTTCCTTAAGTCAAAATATAGACTTGCATGTTTACTTATATATTCAAAAGCTTCTGTTGATCCTTGTATGTACCAAGAAAAATTATTTAAACATGAAATTGATAATGGAAAAATTATACATCCTGATGTTAAATAAGTTTTGAGAAACCAAATAAACGTAAGCAGTATAAACAAAAATTGTGATTTTATTAATTCTTTAAAAGTGAATATTTTTTTTGATAAGATCAATAAAAACATTAAAGCAATTAAATAAAATATAATTGCGCTACTAACTTTAAGTTGAAAAATAAACAAACTCATAACTGTAATTATTCCAATCTCAGAAAGTGAAATATCTTTGTATTTAAAAAATATTAAAATTGTAAAACTAATAAAGAAAAATAATATTGCTAAAGGAATATCTTGCTTTCCAACACCCTGAAAATAAAGAAATCCGTTCCTGCCACCACCAAACCCAAAATTATCAAGAATCCCAAAAAATAATATGAACACTGACATAAATTTGTACTCTTTATATTTTGGATTAAAAAAAGAATCAATAATAAACATGAAAAAAAAGTGTATGAAAATTACATCAACGAAATGGAGTAACAAAAAATTACTTCCAATCCATAAAATTGCTGATAGATATTCATAGACTGACGCCATTCCAAAGGGCCAAAAAATATTTACGAATCCAAAAATTATATTTGATTCTCTTAACCAATTTTGAGTATTAAGGTGATAATATCCAGCGTCATAATGATAAGAAATATCATAACTACTGATTAAAAGAATACCGGGAATAACAAAAAAGTATAAAATTTTTAAATAATCTAGTGAGATTCTTATCTTTTTAAAATCTAAAAAATTAATAAATAAAACTAAAACTAAAAGTGCGTATACAAGTTTTGATTTTAAAGGAAGTAAGAAGTTCAAAATTATTAAAATATTTGACACAGATATTATTCCAATAATTGGGTATAAAATATACGACCTTATATTTAACAAAAAAAGAGGTTTTTGAGTTTTGTTATCAGATAATTTACTCACCACAATTAAGACTGCTCTTCCAAAGAAAAAGAAATAAAAAAATATTAAAAAATATTGTGACGAATAGTTCAAATAATTAAGGGCTAAAGAAACCATACCTAATGATAGTATTTCCAATTTATTTTTAATTTTTATTTTTCTATTAGTTACTATTAAATTATGTTTGACTATACAAATTACATAAATGATTACCTTGAGGAATCACTTTCGGTCGCAAAAAAACAAAGAAATTTAACAAATGAAATATTAGATATTTCGAAAGAGTTCATTAATTGCATTGAAAACAGTGGGAAGATTATTGTTTTTGGAAATGGAGGATCTGCATCTGATAGTTTACATATTGTAGCCGAACTAATAGGAAGGTTTAAAAAAGAAAGAAATGCCCTACCAGCGATTTCACTTTCTTCAAATGTATCAGTTATAACCGCAATAGCTAATGACTTTGGATATGAAAATATATTTTCAAAGCAAATTGAAGGGTTATATACAGAAAATGATATTATCTTTGCAATCTCAACTTCTGGTAAAAGTGAAAACATTATAAAAGCATTGGAATATTCAAAACAAATTGGACTTAAAACTGTTGGTTTTACTGGTGCAAAAAAAAATAAAATGATGGAACTTTGTGACTTTATAATAAAAGCACCTTCTGAAAGTCCTGCACTAATCCAACAATGCCACATTACTATTGGACAACTTATTTGTGGTATTGTAGAAGATCACTTTTTTAGAGATTGATTTGGAAGTTCAAAATTACGAAGAGCTAAAAAGCTTATCAAGAGAATTTAAAAAAGATAAATTGATAATTGGCACTATAAATGGGACTTATGATTTACTTCATGATGGACATAAAGATGCAATTTCTTTTGCACTTAAGAATGTTGATAAGCTATTTTTACTTTTAAATTCTGATAAAAGTGTCTCATTATATAAAGGACCCAGTAGGCCAATAGAAAATGAGGAGGTCAGAAGAAGAAATCTTAAATACACTTTTCCAAATTTAATAATCTTTACTTTTAACGAATTGAACCCTTTAAATGCAATTAAAATTATAGAACCAGATATTCATTTTGTTGGCCCTGATTGGGGTAAAAATACTCTAGAACAAGATTTGATTGAATCTCAAAATGGAAGAATTATTAATATTAAAAAAAATATAAATATATCAACATCAATGATTCTCGAGAAAACTGACAAAGTAGATATTATCAATAAAGCTATATTTCTAGATAGAGATGGGACTATTATCCATGACCAAAATTACCTTACTGAAAAAGAAAAAATAAGATTTTTTCCAGAATCATTTCAATTTTTAAAGAATCTCCAAGAATTAAATTTTAAATTATTTATAGTCTCTAATCAAAGCATGGTTGGTAGAGGCTATACGACAAAAAATAAAGCTTTAGAAATTCATAATGAGATAGTTCAAAAGTTGAATGATCAAGGAATTGTGATTCAAGAATCATTTATTGATTTCAGTCACCCTGATAATAATTCAAAATCAAGAAAACCGAACACATTTTTTTTAGAAAAAGCTGCTGAAAAATATAAATTATCTTTAAAGAATTCATGGACAATTGGTGATAGAGAGTCTGATATTGTTTTTGGAAAAAGAGGAAATACAAAGACTATACAAATAAAAAACAATCAACATAATGTATCAAAATTTTCTGACTATATAGTAAATAATTTAAATGATGCTTATGAAATTATTTCAAAGTATTAAAATTTTTCTATGGCTAGATATACAAAAAAAGAGCTAATTGAGCTTGAAGATAATATTGTTGAAAAATATAAAAATAATAAACTTCCTTTTTTATTTCATTTATGTGGTGGAAATGAAGATCAATTAATTGAAATATTCAACGATATTAATGATGGTGACTACGTTTTTGTAACACACAGAAACCATTATCACGCCTATCTTCATGGAATTGACCCAAATACTGTTTTAGATAGAGTGTCAAATGGAAGAAGTATGTTTATTTATGATAGAGAAAAAAACTTCTTTTCCTCAGCAATCGTTGGTGGAATTCCAGAGATTGCTGCTGGCGTTGCATTGGCCCTAAAATTAAAAGGATCAAATCAAAAAGTATGGTGTTTTGTTGGAGATGGCGCGGAAGATACAGGTCATTTTTATGCAGCAGTAAGGTATGTTGAATCAAACAACTTGCCATGTAAATTTATTATCGAAGATAACGATATTTCAATACAAGCAACAAAAAGCGACAGGTGGGGTTCCGAGTTTTTATTTGAATGGCCTAGTTGTGTAAAAAGATATAAATATGATTTGATTTATCCTCATGCAAGAATAGAGGAATTTTGTGATTTGGAAATCGCAAGTAAATACAAAAAAACTGATAGTGAATATTTTCCTATTATTAAGGAGTATCCGTCTCCTAAAAAAAATCAAAATAAAACAAATTTATCATTTAATGAAGCTGTCACAGAAGCAATGAGTAGCTTGGGAGAAAAAGAAGATACAATTTTTTTAGGATATAATGTTGGATCAAATTTTGGCAATGCAATGGGAAACTTTCAAAATGTAAAAGATAATAAAAAAATAGAAACACCTGTAGCTGAAAATTTAATGTCTAGCCTAGGAATGGGGCTTTCATTAGAAGGGTATAGACCTATTGTATACTTTGAGAGACACGATTTTATGATGGTTGCAATGGATTCTTTAGTAAATCATGTTTCTCAAATCGAAAGAATTTCTCATGGCGATTTCAAATCACCCGTAATTTTTAGAACAGTTGTAGCAGATGAAGGTCCATTTTATTCAGGACCAACACATTCACAGAACTTTACTGAATTATTTAAAAATATTTTTAGTTTTCCAGTTTTAGTACCAGAAACTCCAGAGGATGTTTTAAATTATTATGATTATGCTTACAATTCAGATTTCCCAGTAATGATTGTTGAGAAAAAATCTAATTTTTAATTATTCTTGGTTTTTTATTCTTAAAATCTCCTACAACTGAGATACCCAGTTGTGACACAGCTTTTTTGGAACTATTTTGAGCAAATTTAATTGATCTTGTTATATCGTTTGTTTGTATAAATTTAACTACAAGTGCAGATAAGAAGGTATCTCCTGCGCCTGCCAAGCTCCTAACCATAACAGGTTTACTTATTGGGAAGTCTTTATTTTTATATGTAACTCCTTTTTCTCCTTTTGTAATAATTAAATTTATTTTATTTAAAAACTCTTTAGAAGTGAATTGACTTGTGTTTGAATACTCATAATTATTTATCTTGATATAGTTAAATCCAGAACACCATTCACTAAGGACTTTGCTTGTTTGTAAAAAAGAAAGTTTAGAATTGTTTGAAATGTATGACATATCTTGCTCATGTAAAAATCCTTTATTGTAGTCAGATACAATTACTGCATTGTAATGCATGAAATTTATATTTTTCAAATTTTTAATTCTTTTCACTGAATCGTTTTCATCTACTCTCATTACAAGTTGATTGCTTCTACTATCAACATACCTAATTTTTTTTATTTCAAGTTTATTTGTAATTAAATCACAATTTATTCCAAAAGATGCGACATTATTTGCAACATTTAAAGACATTCCTTGAAAATTTTCTTCATTAAGCTCTTTAAAAATTGGGACAGGAGCTTCTTGATCTAATCTATCACATATCCCATATTTATAAATATCATTACACGAGTCGCCTATTACAAGTATTTTCATTTAATTTTCTATAAGTATTCTACTACCTACAAGTGCCTGATTTTCGAGAATTTCAAAACCTGCATTAATATCTTCTAACTTAATCTTTTTGCTAATTAATTGTTTTAAATTAACTTTTTCGTTTGTGTGCATATCTAATATAAGCGGAATATCTTTTGATGGATTTGTTAGCCCTCCTTGACTGTCAAATATTTGAATATTGTTAAAAAGTTTAAGAAAATTTTTGATTATTAGGTCTTTGTCTTTTTCAGGCTGACCAACAAGTACAAGCTTTCCACCTGGAGAAAGAGTGTCAATTATTTCATTTATTAGGTAAGGGTCTCCAGTTGTGTCGATAGCATACTCAACTTTATTTATCTTATCTATTGCAATTTTATTATTTTTTTTGTAAACAATTTGTTGAGTTGATCCAATTTTTCTTGAAAAATCTAATTTTTTCTCGTTGATATCAAGTGCAATAATTTCCTTTGCTTTATTAAGCTTTGCTCCAATTATTGAGCTTAACCCAACACCTCCAATACCAGAGATAAGAAATGTACCACCATCATCTGGTTTTAGCTCATTGTTTATTACACCAAAACCAGTGGTTACTCCACAACCTAAGAGTGCTGCTACATCAAGAGAATGTTTTTTGTCTATTTTTGTAACTCTGTTTTCAGAGACAATGGATTTATCAGAAAAAGTTGTTATTAGCCCTGATCCAATTTCTTGATTTGAAGTTCTAGAATAATATGTGGGAAATTCTGACTCAATACCGTCAGATTTCCTCCAATGCATTACAACATGATCACCTTTTTTAACAGTTGACACATTTCTTCCAATATCAATAATTACTCCGGATCCTTCATGACCCATAAGGCAAGGAAGGAATTCATTTTTCATTTTTATACCTTTTTTTTGATTGATTTGGGCACCACATATTCCACTAAACTTTACATCAACTAAAACTTGCCCTTCAGTTAAGTCTGGAATGTCTAAAGTTTCAATTTCTAAATTTTTATTAAATTCTCTAAGAACAGCTGCTTTCAATTTAGTAATTCCTGATATTTTTTTAGTCCTAATTCTAAGGAATATTTTGCTTCCCATCCCTTCATAAACTTATTTTTATTGGCTTTTGTTTGGTACTGATAATTTTTTGGTATTTTGGACTTATCAAGATATTTTATATTTAAATCAAAAAATTCGACTATATCTTCAAATGAATTTTCATCACCTGTGCCAACATCATAAATTCCTTTTTTAATATTATTAAAAATTGGATGAAGATTCGCATCAACTATATCTTCAACAAAAATAAAGTCTCTTCTGGGATTACCTGGAAATAAGTAAAAATAATCATTCTTTGTTATAAGTGCTTGATAGGCGATTGATGACATATTGCCTTTGTCGTTTTCTCCAGGACCATATACATTAAAGTACCTCAATGAAATAAAATTTTCTAATTTTGAGTAACCATATTGTTCAGCTAAAAACTTGGACCATGCATATATCGTTTCTGGCATTCCTTGTGTTCCATAACACGCTGCACTAGATGAGTAAATTGTTTTATTATCATTATTACTTTGACTAATAAGATCAAACAATACTTTTGAAAAATAGTAGTTATGAAAAAATACATCATTAAAGTCAAAATTTTGAGTATTTGAATCAGCACCCACATGTAGTATTACGTCTGAATCGTTTACCAGTTCACTCAACTCCTCAGTCCAATATTCATTATTTTTAATGTTGTTTTTTTCAAATGTCCAAACATTAAATTTATCATTGTAAATGCTTTCGATACGACTTTGTATAGATCTTCCAATAAATCCTTCTGATCCTGTAAGTAATATATTTTGTTTTTTCATATTTATAACATTTTGAAAATCTATGATGTAATTTTAATAAAAAAAGACACAAAAGTATGTATAACATGAACAATAGATGAAAAAACTTTTAATACATCATAATACTGGATTAGGTGATCACTTAATTTGTAATGGAATTGTTAATTTTCTTTCTGAAAGTAAAAAAATCTATCTTATATGCAACTCTAAAAATTTTGTATCGATCAGATATTTATATAGTGAAAATCATAATGTGAAAGTTTTGCCAATATTTAGAAATAACATTTTTGAAAAATATTTATTAAGAGTTGCAAATTTCATAGCAAAAGATAATTTTCAAAGTAGTGAGAGATTAATTTCAAAAATTTACTCAAAAATATTGAATTTAGAAATTTTATATCTTGGGTTTGATGATATTACTTATCCTGAATGGGATAAGTCATTTTACAAAGTAGCAAATATAGATTTTGAAATGAGGTACAAATATTTTAAGTTACCAGCTAAATTGCCAAAAAAACTACCAAAATGTCCAGATAATTTTATTCTGATACAAGACATTTCTTCACAAGGAAAATATGATTTAACTATTAAATCAGAATTAAAAAAAATATATCTAGGGGAAGTAAAAACAAAAAATTTTTTTGAGAATTTAATATTTGTTAAAAATGCCAAAGAAGTGCATTGTATAGATAGTTCTCTTGCACACTTAATTGAAGGAATGGACCGAGACGTAAATCAACGGCTGTTTTTTCATGATGTCGAAAGATATAATCAAAAAAGCGTTCCAGATGCAAGATTTAACATGAGACATGAATGGATATTTGTAAAATATAAAAAGAATTCATCTTTTTATTAAATACAAAGGCAATTATATAATTTGTATGAAATTGAGAAGAAAAAATAAAAAATGATTAAACAAAATCTTATTTACGAAGAATATATATCGAATCGAGATTTACCTAAAAACTATGAACCCAATGACTCTAAGTTTTTTGAACACGAAATTTCAAAAATTATTCCAAAATCATTTATCTTTTCAAGAAAAAATTTGTTTACAAAAGGACAAAAATTATTTAACTCAAAAGGAAATGAAATTCTCACTGATTATTCAAGAATGAGTAGACAAAGTATCAAGAAAAAAACAAAATTTTATTTCAGAAATAAGGGAAATATCGATAGTTATAAATTAATCGAAAAAAGCTCATGGATAATGGATGAAAAAAGTAGAAAATTTTTTCATTGGATGACTGATAATCTTTCAAGAATAGGATTACTTTTAAAACAAAATATTAATGATCCAATAATCATTGATCAAGAAACATACGATTGTAGTTTTGTAAACGAAAGTATTGAGCTTCTTAAAGTAAATTACATTATTACACCTAGTAATAAATTTTATAAATATAAAGAAGTTAATGTTACAAGTAAGACAGCTCCAAGTGGTAACTACAACAAAGAATTGTTAAATTTTATTTCTTCCGAGTTAAAAAAAGGTGTTTCTGATTTACCAAAATCCAATAAAAGAAGAATTTGGATTAGTAGAAATAGAACTAACCATAGAAAAATAAAAAATGAAAACGAAATTAGAGAAATTTTTGAAAATTATGGATTCAATATCGTATATCCAGAACAAAATAATTTAATAGAGAATATCAAACTATTTAATGGTGCTGAATGGGTGGCAGGGCTTCATGGTGCAGGACTTACTAATATGATGTTCATGGAAAAAAGAAATAATATATTAGAAATAAGAAGAAAAAATGATAAAAATAACAACTGTTACTTCACTATGGCATCAGATCTTGAACAAAATTATTTTTACTTAAATGCAGAGTCTTTGAATGAGAATTTCTATCTTTCAGATTGTATACTTGACCCAAAAGAACTAAATCAATTTTTTAAGAGATATTTGTGAAAATTAATAAGATTAAAAAAAGCTTTTTACCATTCCTATTGAATCTAATTACTTCAACATTTTTAAGTCATGCTTTTTTTAAATTATCTTTCAATGATTGGATTTACGATGAATTTCAAATTTATAAAAATATTGAAAACACGACTTTAGATAATTATCCATTTTATTTAGAGTCACCATTATTTTTTATTATTAAAAAAATCTTTTCTATTGAGAATGTTGATGTTTATTTACTTTTTGTATATTTGTTTTTTAACTTTTGTATTTTTCTTATTTGTTTAAATATCAATTTTTTAGGACCATACGGACCAATTTTCTTTTTTTCAGGATGGCTTGTAACGTGTAGTTGGTTTCTCGGTTATGTAGACATATTATCTGCACTCTTACTTGTTATTATCTCAAAATGGATATTGCTAAACGATAAAAATATATTTATTTGGACATTCTTATTCTTGTTATTAGCTTTTAATCATTTTGGGATTTTTATTTTTTCAATTATTTCATTTTTATTTTTGTCAGATAATAAATACAAAAAAAAATTAATTTATTCTAGTTTTGTTGGTGGCTTTGTAGCTAGCATTTTAAAGAATTGGTATTTAAATTATATTAATTTTTCTGGAAGAGGTCGTTTTAGAATATTATTTAATCAAAATATTCTTGATGATGCAACAGGATTTATATCTGATTATCTCCCAAGCTTAATTTGGTCAGGATTTTTAGGTTGTATATTTATTTTAATTTTAATTATTTTGACAAAAGAATATAAATTTTCACAAAAATATATTTTTTCCAGCTTCGTTGCACTTCTTGGAACTGGAATAGTCGTTGACTCAAGTAGAATATTTTCGATTTTGTTAATTCCAACTATTGTGAGTTTAATCTATGAATTAAGTAAATATAATTTTGTAAAACCTTATTCAGAAAAGATTCTGATAATCTTAATTATCGTTAGTACATTCGTTGTACAAGAAAGACATGTATTTGGTTATGTAAGAAATATTTCCCCTAATCTTGAAAATGAATCTGTATATAATTTTTTAGCAAGAATTGTAAATTCAGTCATGAAGAATATTTGGGTATAAGCTAATTAGTTTTTACCGGCAAAAATTACATTTTTATTTGCAAAATCCATATTTTCAAAATTTTTATGGTTAGTTGATATCAAAACATTATTGGTTTTAGTAGCCACTTCTTTATATGTAAAAAGTTTAAAATCAACTTCAGATTGATCTAAAAAAGGATCTACTGAAAACACTTCGTATCCGTTTTCAATTAGCTCTTTTCTTAAATCTAAAGATATAGAAGTTCTTATATCATCTGAACTTGGTTTGAATGTTAAACCTAGTTGGATTATTTGTTTTCCAACAAATTTATTTTTACATTGACTAATTACGTTTTCTAAATATTTTTTATTTGTTTTTGAAAAGTTTTTTAAAAGAATATTTTCTTTTTCATAACTTTTAATAAATGTTTTTGTATCTTTTATGAGACATGGCCCTCCAACAAACCCCGGTAAAGGAATATCCTTTAATCTATCATATTTATAAGTTGCTAATTCAAGTACTGATTTGAAATCTATATTGTTTGAATTTGCAATATTATTAAATTCGTTTATTAAGGAAAAGCTTGTGTATCTATAAGCATTTGAAAACAATTTAATAAAAATAGCAGTATCAATATCTGTTTCAAGAGTCTCAAAACCATTTTGTTTAAAAAATTTTGAAAAAATTTTTGAGTCTTTATCATCAGAACCTATAATTTGTGGAATCTTTTCCAGCTCTTCAAAAGCTAAGCCTTCTGCAATTCTCTCTGGACAATAGGCTATCTTTAAGTTTTTCGATTTAATTGCTTTATTTTTTTTTAATGTTTTAAAGGTTTCAGGACTAAGAGTACTTCTAAGAATTATTTTGCTATTCTTTTTAGCTAAAGATATAACCTCATTTATTAGATTATTAAATAATTTAATATCTTTAATATTTGAAGAGCTTCCAATAGTTACAATAATATATTCTTTTGATTTTATATTTTCAATTTTATCTGTAAATTTTAACCCTTTAAATAATGCTTGATCTAAATTTGGTTTGAAATTTTTTTCAACAAAAGGAGGGGTTCCTTTCAGAGCTTTAGATACATAGTTTGTATTTGGATCAACAACCAGAACATTATTTCCTTTATTTTGTAAAAAAACACTAAGTGGAAGACCGATGTGTCCAGCTCCTCCTATAACAGCTATGTTGAACATTTTCATAATATTAAGTGAAGTATAATAATTGACCTAATTACTTTGTAAAATCAAAATATTAATTATCATTTAAACCGTGACACAACTTTTATTTATTGTTTTTAATATTTCGTTTTTTTTAATTGGTAGGAGTTTATTTAATCTTCTTAATATATTCACAAACAATAAATTGGAACTTGATAAACAAAAAATATTTGGGTTAAGAATTTACGTTTTTTATCCGTTAATTTCATTATTTTTTATTTCAAATCTTGTATTTATATTAAATTTCTTTTTTCAAATAAAATCAACTATTCCATATATTTTTTCATTATTCGTTTTACTTATCTTTTTAAATTTTTTCTACATGACAAATGTAAATATTTTTAAATTTAAATTTCTAGTATTTTTTGTATTTCCTGTTTTTTTATCAATAAGTTCTCATGGTATTTGGCTTGGTTGGGATACTGGATTATATCATCTTCAAAATCAGGCCTGGATAAGAGAAAGCAATTTAGTTATTGGCCTAAGTAATTTAAACGTTTGGCTTGGGTGGTCTAGTATCTATGAATATCTGGCATCAATATTTTGGTTAGATGATAATTATGTTGTCACTCATTTTTTGAAACTTGTAATATATAATTTCTTTTTTTGTTTTTTGATACATAATATATTTGAAAATAAAAATAAGTTTTTAAAGTTTTCCAGCTTGGGAATCTTGTTGTTTTCGATTTTAGATAATGTTGGATATTTAGGTGGAGGTAATGGTTTCCCGCCAATTTTGACTGTAGGGAAATTCGATGATGCACTAGGTATTTTATTCTTTGTCAATTGTGCACTTATATTTATGAGAATAATGGATCAAACATTTTCTAAGCTAGAATTATCTTTTTTATTTTACTTTTCACTTCTTGGATTTCAAATAAAACAAAATGGAGCGTACGTAATATTTCCACTCCTAATTTATATATATTTCTATATGAAAAAAAATAATTTAAGTTTTGTGAAAATTTTAAATTTAATTAAGTTTCCGATATTACTAGGTATTTTGTGGGTCCTTAAAAATGTTCTTGTAACAAGTTGTTTATTATATCCTGTTTCCTTTACATGTATTACAAATTTAGATTGGTACGGGATTGATACAAACTACGCGACAGAGGGATGGTTGATAAGACCTGCAATTGATCCAAGGCTTGATGAATCAATATCTGATCAATTTATTTACTGGTTGAATGATTCAAAAAATAAACAATACACTTATAATTTCCTACTATCTTTAGCAATAATTTTTATTGTAAATAAAATTTTTCTAGTGAAAATTAATAAAATCAAAATAAAAGAAAGTAAAACTTTAATTCTATTTTTCATTTTTTTGATTCTTATTTGGTTTTACTCAAATGGAGCAAATCCAAGATATGGTTTTGGTGTTTGGCTATTTGGAATTTCTTTATTTTATAGAAATTATCAAAATTTAGAAATAAGACCATTGTTTGAAAAATATTTAAAATTTATTGTTATCACAACCGTAGTAATCAGTGTAGCTTTAACACCAAGAATTTATTCTTACCAAGACTTTTTAAATAACCCAATAAATTTTTCAATAGTCGATTTGCCATGGGAAGAAGAATATATAAAAAGTAAATTTAACTTTGGAGTTTATACAGAAAGTGCACTTTGTTGGGATTATGTTGAATGTCATCATATTGACAAACCAATAAATTACGATGATAGTTTATTTTTTAAGAAATTTACAACGCAAATATCTCCATAATTATTTTTTAATAAGTAGAATTATACGACTATGCAATTGAACAAATCATTAATTATTCCATGTAAAGATGAGGGTGAAAATTTTGTCCATATTTATAACAACTTTCACAAAAAACTTTCTAAAAACACAGAAATAATTATTGTCCTTGATGACACTGAAGACTCAACATATGAACACTTAAAGAACAATGTTCATGAAAATACAAAAATTGAATTTAGTAATTCGGGAGGTCCTGCCTCTGCAATCAAATACGGAATTAGTAAATCAAGTGGAAATATTGTTTGTATAGCGATGGGAGATGGAAGTGACGACCCAGATCAAGTAGAGTCTTTATTCGGACTTGTTGAAAGAGGAGTTGATGTTGCCGTTGCATCAAGATATTCAAAGGGTGGAAAGTATATTGGGAAAAAAGGATTGAAGTATTATTTAAGTAAAACCTCAGGTATATTTTTGTTTTATTTTTTAAGAGTTGGAACAAAAGACTCTACAAACATGTACAAAGCTTATTCAAAAAAATTTTTAGAAGAAGTTAAAATAGAAAGTGACAATGGATTTACACTAGGTCTTGAAATGGTTGTTAAAGCAAAATTATATAGAAAAACAATTGTCGAAATTCCAACCATTTGGATTGATCGTGAATTTGGTGAGTCAAAGTTCAATATGAAAAAATTTCTACCAAGCTATTTATATTGGGTTAAAGTACTGATTTTTAGGAATAAATTATGAAAAAAGTTCTACTTACAGGTTCCGAAGGATTTATTGGTTCCTATGTTGTAAAAAGGTTACTCGATCTTGGATATGAAGTAGTCGGTATAGATAATTTTTCAAAATATGGAAGACTGGAAAGGAATCATTCGAATGATCCGAATTACACACTAATTGAAGGTGATGTTAAAGATTTTGACCTACTTTATGAAAACTTAAAATTTTGCGATTACTTTATTGCAGGTGCTGCCATGATAGGCGGGATCTCCTATTTTCATGAATTTGCATATGATTTATTATCAGAGAATGAAAAAATAATTTCAAATTCAACAGATGTTGCCATAAAATGTTTTCAAGAAGAGAAATTAAAAAGAGTAGTATATTTAAGCTCGTCAATGGTCTTTGAATCAACAAATATATATCCAAGCACGGAAGAAAGTTTATTTGTTACTCCTCCCCCAATTAGTTCTTACGGATTTCAAAAACTTTCAGTTGAATACTTTGCAAGAGCCGCATTTGAACAATACGGTCTTGAATATTCCATTGCAAGACCATTCAATTGTGTAGGTATAGGAGAAATAAAAGCAAAAAATAAAAAAGATGCTTCAGAAAATAGTAAAAAATTGGCATTAAGTCATGTTGTTCCAGACTTTGTTTTGAAAACTTTGGAAAGTGAAGATTATATTGAAATTTTGGGATCTGGAAATCAAATAAGGCACTATACATATGGGGAAGATTTAGCTGAAGGGATATGTTTACTTTTGGAACATGAGAATGCAAAAAATAATGATTTTAATATATCAACTAGCACCTCTACAACTGTATTAGAGCTTGCCGAGAAGATATGGAAAAAAATTAAACCTGATCAAGAATTCAAATATAAGAATGTAGATCCTTTTGAGTATGATGTCCAAAAGAGAATTCCGTCAACAGAAAAAGCTAAAAAATTACTTGGATTCGAAGCAAAAACATCATTAGATGAAATTTTAGATATTGTAATTCCGTGGATTGTAGACGCTAAAGAAAAGGGGTTGTATTAAATTTAAGTTGATCCACCAATAATAAATGACTCCTCACCAAATTGTTTTGTATAATAAGTTTTTTCATTTCCTTCATTAAGCTTTTCAGCAATACAAGCATATCTTATTCTCTTTAGATTGAAGTTTTCTTTGTCAAAACATTTTGAATCGTTTATTCTATCAAAACCTACCATCCCTAACCAACTTTTTAAAGCTAATCGAGATGGTAAATGTGATATTGTTTCTGTATCCCTAAATGTCTCTGGATAAAATATTTGAACAACATTTTTATTTTTTAATGACCTATCCCTAATAGTTGAACTTTCAAGTACAAGCACTCCTTTTGTGTTTAATTGATTGTAAAGTTTGTATAAAAATCTTAACTGCTCAGGATTATGGTAGATCACACCAGTGAACCAAATTAAATCAAATTTACCAAGCTGTTTGTATTCTTCTGGTGACAGATACATATAGTTTGCTTCAATGTAAGAGTTTTTTACCTTTAAATTTTTTAACCAATGTTTATTCTCTTCAGTTCTATTTTTCAAATCCATAATTACGATTTCTTTTGGATCTAAAGTTTCAAGACGAAATGTATCTAAACCATCTCTTGGACCAATTTCTAATATTCTTTTATTTTTAAAAGTATCAGGATAAAGTTCTAATAATTCTAAAAATAAGTATTCTCGATATCTAAAATTATCAATGTTCTTTTTACTTTTTCTAAAAATGAAATAGAGTATTGATTTAATATAGTGAAACATAGTTATGTTCCAATTTTACTTCATTTTTTGTTATAGAAATTAAATATAAATTTTTCCTAAAAAAATATAAAATCATATTTAATATTAAAAAAGAATGTTTTCCTTATTAATTCTTGCGTTTAACGAACAAAAAAATATTAAAGACACAATACTATCTTACATAAATGATTTTAGTGAGATAATCATTGTGAATGATTGCAGTACCGATGATACAAAAGAAATTATTGAAAATATAAAATTAGAAAATAATCAAATAAAACTTATTAACAATGAAAAAAACCTTGGAGCTGGAAAGTCATTCCAAATTGGTGTAGAACATTTTAAAAATACCGACTCATCCTATTTGATAAAGATTGATGGAGACGGGCAGTTTCAGAAAAAAGATATTTTAAAAATTAAATCAATAGTTGAAAATGACATAAAATTTGACTTAATTAAATGTGATAGATTTTGGGCAAATGGAATTGTCGGCAATATTCCAACGATAAGGTATGTAGGAAATATATTTGCATCAATCTTAATAAAGTTTTCAACTGGATTTAAAAAAATTAATGATCCTCTGAATGGTTTAATAATGATCTCGAAAGAACTGGCAAACAATGTTGAAGTCCCAAAATTATTTTATAGGTATGGATATCCATTTTATGTAATAACTTTAGCTGCAAGCTTATCACTGAAAAAAGATGTAATTATTGGTCAAGTAAAAAACACAATTACATATGGTTTTTCAGAAAGCAGACTAAGACCTAGTGTTATGCTATTTAAACTACTTTATTTTTCCATAAAAAGTTATATCAAAAAAATAGGTAATAAAATAAATTATTCAGAACTTCAAACTTCATTCACTGTTGATTTAATTTCATTAGCCTTTTTAGCATCAACTATCTACCAATTGGGAAGATTTATAAATATAAGATTCTTTCAGGGAATTGGTTCACAAAGTTCTTGGTTTACGGTTTTTATAATTTTTGCATTTCTAACTGTTTTGTTGTTTAGAGCTTCTCTAAAAATGGAAAATGAAATTTTTTCAAATTACTTTAAAGAAATAAATTGAAAAATAAAAAAAAGATAACTTCGATATTCCTAATGGGTTTGTTGTTACTTGTTTTTTTAAAAATAGACTATAGATTCATCGAATCATTTACATGCTGTCAAGATGACCATGATTATTTTATGCATGCAGAAACAATTGCGTTAGATTTTGACCTTGATTATACAAATCAATTGGCTGGCTATGAAGAAAAAAGATTTAGTTCCAATGGAAAAATTGCACCAAAAGGATTTATTGGAACCGGAATATTTTCATCAATTTTTTTATATGTTGGAAATTTGTTTGAAATCAATGACCTGAAAGACAATATATTCAATTACAAAATATTGTTTTATTCATTATCTTCTGTGGTTTATTTATTTTGGGGAATATTTCTTTTTAACACAATAATAAATGATCTTAAATTAAAAATACACCCTATGACTGTTTTAATATTAACTTCTGCAACTGGATTAATTTATTATTCTTTTGAACGATATAGTATGACCCATGTTTATGAATTTTTTTCAACTACACTAGTAATTTATTTTTCACACAAATTTTATAAAACAAATAAAAATATTTATGCATTTCTTGTTCCAATAGCAATAGCTTTGGCATTTTCAGTTCGATGGGTTAATTATTTTATTCTATTTCTCCCATACATAACTTATAGCCTTTTTAAAACAAGTTATAAAAAAGAATCTTTAATGAAAAATAATTTATTCTTAGTTTCTTCGATTTTCTCATTTATTTCATTTGTATATTTAAATTATTCGATTTACGGAAGTGCCACTCTTAATCCACAATTTGTTTATGGAACGGAAAAAATGGCCTCGGGATATTTTGCTAACAATAATGGCTTGACTGCATTCCTCTCCGAAAATATATCAAATTTATTTAAGATAGTAATCACACAAGAATTTGGCATATTATATTTTTCACCACTTATATTTTTTGCATCCTCGTACACTTTATTTTTAATCTTTTCAAAAAAAATTAATACGAGTACCAAAATTTTTCTATTAATTTCATTCATTTTTGTATATGGACCTGTACTTTTATGGAAGTCAACTGCATCAAGTTACGGTTTCAGATATTTATTATCTTCTGTTTCATTATGTTTAATAATTTTCATGCACTATAAAAAATACAATGAAAATAAATTTGTAAATTATTACTTAATTATCATTTCACTTTTTTCATTACTTTCTATACTTTTTTTTGAAACAACATTAGGAACACAGTTATCACTTACAGAAGTCTCAAACAGTTTTGATAGGCAGTTAAGATTTTCCCAGCCACTATATTTAAGTGGATTGTTAGAGTCATTTTTTAATCTAGAAAGTTATCTTAAAATCTTTACTACAAGTTTTTTTGGTGTATTTATATTAAAAATTGTTCTTACTTTATTTAATATTGAAGAACTAAATTCTTTTCTTGGAAACCTTGGTTTGCCAGTTTCAAATAGTGACTTTCAAGAACTTTTGATTAATTTAGAAAATATATCAATCCTGAAGATATTCATCGTTGTAGTATTAATTTATTTATTAGTTGGATATTTTTATAAAAATATAAAAGATTATGAAAAAATATAACTATATATTAGGTACTTTCTTATTTTTATCTTTCTTGTATTTTTCCTATTCATATGTTTCAGAAAATGGGTATATAAAAAATCTAAATCTAAGCTTGTTGGGATATTTGTTAATACTGAAAATGATTGCATTAACCATAAATGCACTTTTTAATATTGAAATACTTAAAGTCTTCGATGTAAATCTAAATTTAAAGGAAGGTTTATACCTTAGCTCACTAACTTTCTTAGGAAATTTATTATTGCCTGCAAGATCAGGAGGTGCTATTAGATTAATTTATTTAAATAAGAAATATAAATTAAAAAAAGAGGCTCTGATTTCACAGTTTTCATATTTCTTTGTCGTATCTATATTCATAAATTCATTTTTTCTGTTAATTAGTATGTTGATATTAAGAGAAAACTTAAATGTTACAAATTATATTTTTTTAGTAGTTGTAATAATTATTTTATTTTTATCGTCATATCTATTATTTAAAACAATAAAAATAAATAAGGTGGAAAATAAAAATAGGTTCTTAAATTTCATAAATAAAACTAAACAAGACTGGCAGAAAATTGTTTCGAATTTTAAAATACAGAAAAGATTATTAATTTTTACACTTATTAATTTTTTTGTATTTTATTTAGAAACTTATATTATCCTTTCAAGATTATTTATTGAAAGTAACATCATCAAATTGCTTTTTTTTAATTCTAGTTCTGTTATTGGAAGCTTAATAGGAGTAACTCCAGGATCATTAGGATTAAAAGAGGCTTTTATTTTGTTTGCCTCAACTTATATTGATTTTGGATTAAACGAAGTTTTGTCTTATTCTATTGTAGATAGAGGCGCTGCACTTTTGTTTTCTTTAGTACCCATATTTATAAGCTATAATTTTATAAAAAAAAATAGCTCTTAATTTTCTAAAACTCTAAATACTTGTCCATTTGAATAATGGCTATAAAAAAATATATTTTTATTCAATTCATAATTCAAGAACAATGCACTCATTATTGTTTTTCCATTATTATCAACATTCAAAAAATCATCTATCATTATGAATCCACCTGATACCATTCTTGGCTTTAAATATTCAAATACCTCAATAGAAGATTCATAAATATCACAATCAACAAAAGCAAAACATATTTTATCAACTTTCGTCAATCTTTCCGTACTTAATGAATCAGAAAAAAATCCTTTTTCAATATATACATTGTTATATTTTTTAAATGTATTACATACATCTTGATAAGAACTTTTAAAATTTTCATTTTTGAAAAAATTATGATTTTCTACAGGAAATCCCTCAAATGAGTCAAGACCGTAAAAAGCTTTGTTATTTTCTTTATATATTTTTCTATAAGTTTTAAGTGAATGATATAAAGATTTCCCTTTAAAAATTCCAAACTCAATGTAATCACCTTCTAATTTGTCTAAAAAGACATTTGACCAAATATTTTTTATTTGATGAAATTTTTGATAATTGTGTTGGTTTGTTGGATTTAAAAAATTTAAAAAAAGAGATAACAATTTTGTTTTTAATAGGAGGCTTGTTTTCATTTTAATTTCTACTAATTTAGAATTTTAGTTTGAAATTAATTTATTTTCTACACATATTTATTACTATTGAATAATAAAAATAATGTTCTTTAAAATTAAATATCTAGTTGACCTTATTCCCATCCTTTTAATATATTTAATTTTAGAAATATTAAAAAGAATAGAGTCGAATCAAAAAGCATTGCTTCTCTCATCAATATTATTAGTAATCCTTTTTTTAACCTATAGATTTTTTAAAAATGATTCAATTATTATTTCAAGACTTAACCACACCCTTACTGAATCAAGACGTAATTTTATAATATTTATAATATTTATTTCAACTCTAACAATCATTAGCCAAAATTACTTTCTTAATTTTGAGATGATTGATTGGGATATTCCATCTTATCTTGTTGCTGCATCGGATGTACTAAGAGGGAATTTGCCATTAGAAAACCAATGGGAATCAAAAGGGCCTGTATTTTTTTATTTATACAGCTTAATTTTGATCATATCAGGAAAAAATATAATATTCTTTAAATTATTAAATGATTTAATTTTATTATTTTTATCTTTAATAATTTTTAAAATTGTTTCTTTGAAAACAAATAAAAATTTTGTTCTCAGCTCATTGGCTTCAACATTATTTATCCTGTTATTTAGCTTAAGCTCACTAGTAAGTGAATATTCAGAATTATATTCATTAGTATTTATATCATTATCTTATTATTTTTATGAAAAAAACAAAGATAATAATTCAAATCTAATCTTAATTGGTATCTTTATGTCCTTATCAACCTTGATTAATCAAGGTACAGTTTTGTTTGTTTTACCGTATTTGATAATTATTTTTTTAGCTAATAAAGGAAAAAATGTTTTTAAAAAATATACTTTTTTTGGTCTTGGATTAATTGGTCCTCATTTATTTTTTCTATTAATCTATTTTATTAATAATTTGACTGATATATATATAGCTACATTTATTGAAATTCCTTTTAAATATACAGCTTCGACTTTCTCTTATATATACGAATTAAGAGTATTTTTCAGACAATATTTTGAATTAAACAACTTTATTTACATATCAATATTCGTGTTAATAATTTTCTATTTGTTTAACTTAATTGATGAAAAAAATTTGTCTAAGGTTTATAGAGATTTTGACGTATTAAATATATTTTTTGGTTTGGCTTTCTACATAATTGCATCTCATAATTATTATCACCATTTATTTTTTGTTTTATTCTTTATTCCTTTTTTTGTAAGTAAAATCCGGTATCAAAAACAAATATCTTTACTTTTACTAGTAATACTGACTTCGAGCTTATCAATAATTAATGATCGTTTTTCAAAAAGTTACGAATACCTTAGTGATATTGAAAATACTATAAATAATTATCCAATTTATCAAATGTCTATTGATTTAAATGATCGAATGTCCAACAATCAATATAAGATATTTGCATTAGATTATGTATTAGTCCTTTTTTACCTAGATAAACCAAATTATACATATGTTATTCACCCTTCGAATTTTGAAGAAGATTTTATAGTTGAAACTTTGGATAGGCTCGAATATCAAAGGAAAAATATTGAAGATGATATTGTACTTGGTAATTTTGTTGACATAATAATATGTACTCCGAGAATGGTAATTAATGGAGAAGTAAGGAGTAATCCACTGATCAACTGCGATGTTTCAGCTTATAATAGAAATTACTTAAGAGTTGATACCACCCAATACAACATAAATCCAAATCTGGAATATGTAAATGATCCGTATAAAGAAATTTCTTTATACATAAAAACTAAGACAAATTAAAACCTAACTTTATCAGTACTCTCGTTATATGGACCTTGTTTGGTTTCAATCAATTTACAATCTTCAACAACTTTTATGCCGTGGCCACCATCGAATAATGCTACTGTTCCACCCTTAGAGATTGATTCTGTAGAGACAATATTTAAGTTTTTATCATATATTGTAATTTCAATCACTCCATCTAGGACAACCAAAACTTCACATGTAGTTTCAATCTTTCTATCCTGTTTTGGATGATAATGATTTTCGATTATTGTATTTTTTTTTAAATTAAATGATGCGAGTTGAATATCAGACGAATTGTCAGTTACAAAGTTTTTTTCTTTATCAATTGATTCATAGTCAATTACTATCGCAAGAAGATTATTTGATTTATCAGTTATTTTTTTCATTGTTAAATCTAATATTATATGCTGCAAACAAATATGGTATACCTCTTTTTATAAGTTGTAGATAGTTTGTTCCAGTCTTAGAATACCCATGGAGTCTCGTCTCACAAATGTAGCCAACTTCTTGCATTACTACTTTATCTCTCGATAGCTGATTTACCATAAATGCGAAATATTCACCATAACTTGATTTTTCAAAACATTTTTTAATATCATCACTCATCAAATAGTTTTTTTTTGAAATAATAAACCCACTTGTCATATCTTTCACTCCTGTTTTCATAAAAAAATTCAAAAAATTATTGAATATTCTTGAGAGAAAAACAGCTAATATCGAGTCCTCAGAATTATAAATATTTCTTAATGTATTTACTAAGCTTTTGTTGTCTTTTTCAACACCTTTATATCCACCGCCCTCAACAAATCTAGAACCAATAATTACATTTTCTGGGTTTAATACCTGCTGTTTTATCAAATTATTCATTGCAATTGGTAGCATTGACCCATCTGCGTCAAGCCACATTACATATTCGTATTTTGATTGCAAAATACCATCGTATATAGACATAGATAGGGATGGTTCTTTACTTCTTTGGATGAATATGATGTTTTCAAACTCATTTTTAAGATTTTTAATTACATTTAAAGTTTGGTCATTTGAATTATCATCCATGACAATAACTTCAAATTTGATTAAATCTTTTGTAATTTCTTTAAATATTTTGGGGATTAAAATTTCAAGATTTTTTCCTTCATTGAAAGTGGGTAAAATAATACTTAATTCCATATATGTTTAATTCTTACATATAAAGAATGAATATTAAAACGACTTCTAATTTTCTTTTAATATATTTTCAATTGTATATTCTCTAATTTTTGTAGGAAAATATTTTGCAAATTTTGCTCTAAACTTCAAAAACAAATAATTTATATAGAGAATAGGATGGGTCATAAAATTTTTAAAAAAACTATATTTTAATGTTCTATTGAAAAATGAATCATAAAATTCTTCGGGATATTTCAATTTTATGTTTTTTACTAGCCATAATTTATAAATTGCAATTCTCCATCTAGTTGTGTCTCCTTTTGTTGAAGTCGTAAATTGAAACCTTTTCATTCTTTTTACATTTTTGTATAAATTCAAATATTCCAAATGTGATAGATAAGCTGTTTCACAATTTAGATAGTCTGGAAGATTTTTGCTTGATTGTTTTCTATTTATAAATTCACAAATATCTAAAAATTGTTTGGCATATTTTGATGGGAAAGCTGCATGTCGATCACATATTCCAAAGTAATCCTGGCCTTCAGGTATAAAAATGTTTTCTTCGTTTAATCTAGGGTGGAAGTCTAAATAAAATTGATCAAATCTGGTGTAAATTATATAGTCATACTCTTCAATGGTATTTATATAATTTTTTAAAATAATATCTTTGATTGCAAAGTGAACAGAACCAGAATTAAAAAGACCAGAATTTAAACCATTTTTCAAATATTCTATTGCATTTAAGTATTTGTTTTTCCTGTAATATTCAATCCAATCTTCATATTCGTCAAAAAGCCATTTGTATTTAGCATTTAAATATAAGGAGGAATCTTTTGAAATATTCTTACCACAGCAAATTGCTAGATCTGCATCTAAAGGCTTAATAACATATCTGTATAGTGATTCCCAGGTTTTCTCACCACCTCTTGGTGAACCTGCAAGAATTACAAGATATTTTCTATCCATTAATTAATTATTTAATTTTTCTACGATGTCTAAAATACTCTTCGATATAAATTTCTGCATATCTTTTGATACATGCTCTCCCATTGGAATGTAAAATCCATCATTTCCAAGTTTTTCTGAGATATCTAACTTTAAATTTTTATCCTTGAATTTTTCAGGAAGAGCATCTTGCTTGTGAAGTGGCCAAAAAAAAGGTCGTGTTTGAATATTTAATTCTTGAAGCTCTTTAATTACACGATCCTTTATATTTGATTTTTTGAGAAGAATTCCAAATACCCAATAGTGATTTGTGTTTTCTCCAGTATTTTTAATTGGAAGCTGTAATAATTCTGAATTACCACTTAAAAGATGTTGATAGTAATTTCCTTGTTTTATTTTAAAATTTATGGTTTTTTCTAAGTTTTTAATCTGTGAATTTCCAAGTGCTGCCTGTATACCTCCCATTCTGTAATTCCAATATAAATTATCATGTTTAAATCGACTATCAGCTCTAAAATCAAGATTTCTCATCTGAATTAATTCCTTAAAAATCTGAGTATCATCTGTTAATACTGCACCTCCTTCACCAGCTGTGATATGCTTGTTTGCATAAAAACTCATAGTTGAAATTTTTCCAAACGATCCACATGGTCTTTTATTAACCATTATTCCATGTGCTTCAGCTGCATCCTCAATCAAAGATATGTTATTGTCTACACAGTATTTCTCTATTTTTTGAACTTCTGCAGGTAATCCATATGTATGGACTACAATGATTGCCTTAGTTTTATCTGTTACTTTATTTTTTACATCATCAAGTGTCATACACCAAGTTAATGGGTCGACATCACAAAAAACTGGAGTTGCCCCAGTCCTTACAACTGCAGACAAACATGAAATGATCGTAAAACTTGGAATAATTACTTCATCATTTTCAGTTAAATTTAAAGATTTTAATGCAAGATCTAATGCAACACTTCCATTAGAAACTGTTACGACATGTTTTCTATCAAAAGTTTTTGATAAATTTTGTTCAAACTCTTTGATTATAGGACTTGTTCCAGATATTTCTGATTTTAAAACTGATTTAAATACATCAAATTTATTTTTAAAGCTTAATGATGGCTTAAACACTGGAATAAATTTTTTGTTATCCATTGATATTAGTATTCTATACCTGTTTTAAATATCCTATAATAAATTCTTAATATATCAATTACTTATCTGTATAAGATATAGAAAACCATATTTATTTTTCAAAATTTTACTTATAAAATTATTTACTTTTTCTCCAAGTTTTAAATTAAAGTACGAAAAAAATACCCCTAAGTTCAATATTTTTGAAATTTTTATATTTTTATATTCCAATTCTTCAAATATTTTAATCAGAGAACCTAAATCTTTTCTCTGATGATGTACTTTTGAATAATCTATATTTCCAATCAAATTAGAAATGCTTAACATAGTTTTAAAAAGAAAATTAAAAGATGGAAATGTGATAATTACTTTTCCATGTTCATTTAGCCCATTCTTCAACTTCATCAACAGCTCATTAATTTCCTCATCGGATATGAATTCAAATAAACCTAATACCGTAATTACATCAAAAGAATTATCTTTAATAATTTTATCGAAGTCTTTCAGAGTATAAAAACTTCCATTTTGATTGTATTTCTTCCTTGCATATTTGATTTGTTTTTCTGAAATATCGACCCCCACAGAATCATTCTTCAAATAATGACCGATGAATGTTCCTGAACCACATGCAAAATCAAGATGTTTCTTATTTTGATTTACCAACTTTTTCACCTCAATAAATGTCAAATTATGCCAGTTGGCTTGTATTCCTCGATTTTTATTAATTCCAGATGTAATTAATTTGTCATAATAGCCTGCTGATAAGTTGTTCCAAAAAGTTGACATCTAAATTCCAATTATCTAATTAAATTATAAATTCTTATTATATAAATTCTATAATCAAATTAATATGTTAATTTAACTTACGAAAATTTACTCGATGAATAAAAAAAACAGAGAAAAAGATCTCATTACAAGCAAGTCTTTTAGAGATATTGCTAATCTAATCTACAGTGAAACCATCACTACGAGTGAATTTGAACAATTAGACAAAAACAATTTGATTGTTGTATCTACTACAAACACATCTGATCATAAATCGGTTACTTACAAGAGACGAAAGTTCGAGATACATGAGAATGATATCATTTTTTCAAATACAGAATTGATAGAAGATCTATTTTTTCATTTAAAAAAGGTTTCAAACGTAAATAATATAACTTTGATTACAAGTGAATCCGATGATCCAATAAACAAAAATCTTTATTTAAAAAAACCAGATAGCATAAAAAAGTGGTTCAGTACAAATATTGCTTACGATGATGAAAATTTATTTCCAATTCCACTAGGTTTAGCAAATTCTTATTCTAAAAAAAATATAAATAAGGAAGACTTAAAAAATTCAATAGCTTTCGATTTTTCTAAAGATAAAGGTTTAAAGATGCTTATCAATTTTAGAGTAAATACAAATTTTTCAGAAAGAAGAAAAATTTATGAAAAGTACAAAGGTATTGATTGGGTAGATGTTGATAATCCTGATAACAATATTGATGAATATATATCTAAAATTAAAAAAAATGATCTAGTTTTATGTCCATGGGGAAATGGTATTGATACCCATAGAATATTTGAGACCTTATATTTAGGTTCTATTCCTGTTACAAAATATCATCCAACTTATGAATATTTAAAAGAATTGCCGGTTATATTTGTTGACAACATGTTAAAGATTGGCTTTGAAGAGTTAAGTATTAGATATGAAAATATTAAGAAAAGTAACCTTAACCTTGAAAAACTTAATCCAGAATGGTGGAGAAATTTAATAAATAACAATAAAGAAAGAGTTTACATAGTAACTTTGGAGGAAAACCAGGCTGAGACATCAATGTTACAAAAAAAATATACCAACAAATTAAAAAAAAGATCAAGAGTTAAAAAATTGAAATACTTTTTAAGGAGATTTAGAAAGTTCTTTAAATTATGAATATATTCAGTTCTTATAAAGATCCAAATCATTTGAAATATAAACTAAAAAAGATCATTAAAGATAGATTTATTTTGTACTCACATTTAGGTTTGGGGGATCAAATTATTTTAAACGGAATGGTAAACCATATTTCAGAAAATCAACGTAAGGTGATTCTTCTATCAAAAGAGAAATTCAAAATAAATATGGATTACTTATATAAAAATAATAAAAATGTGGAGCTCTTGTATTTTCCTGAAAATTTAAATCATTTAGATCAATCAGATCCATCTCACGAAGAATTTGTTTTAAGCTTTGCTAAAAAAAACAACTTGGAAGTTCTTAAGGTTGGATACGAAAAAGTTCGTAAAACTCCTTTTTATCAAGCATTTTATAAACAACTTAATTTAGATTATAAAATTTCTTATGAAAAATTTAATTTTTCAATAGATCATTTAAAAGAAAAAGATCTGTACGAAAAAATGAGTAAAGTCTATGGTATTAACTATAAAAATTTTAATATTATTCATAGACAACATTCATCTGGAAATATTGAAATTCGAAATATTCCAAGTAGCAATAATTTATTTGTAGAAAAAGAAACTGATCCATTTAATAATTTATTTTTGTACAGAGATTTAATACTAAAAGCCAAAGAGATACATTGTATAAATAGTAGTTTTGCTCATTTTGTTGATAGAATCAAAACACCTGCAGATCTTTACTACCATGATGTAATTGGATCAAGACTTAAGTTTTCTCAAAATTGGAAGTTTATTGACAAAAATGCTAACAACTAAAGACAATGAATAGAATGTTAAATAGTTTTAACTTTAGATTCAAAATTTTTAAAAGATATCTAAATATAATTTATAATTTTTTGATCCCATTGGATAACTACACAATTTCTATTTATGAAGGTAGATTTGGAAATAATATCCAGCAAATATTAAATGGTGTTATTTATTCAAAAATGAATCATTATAATTTTTATTCAAAAAATCATGAAAACATTGAAAAAACTGAATCAATTAATAATAAACCTTATAATAAATTTCGATTTTTAAAAAAAAGGAGCTCGTTTTTTGGTAATCCTGAATTAGAAATTTTAAAAGATTTACCAAAAGATTTTTTAAGTTCAAAATATTATTTAGAAAATGCAAACCATTTAATGAAAAATCTTATTTCAGAAAAAATAAAGTTCCTTGATAATCAACAAATTGATGATGATGCTTTAGTAATTCATATAAGAAGTGGTGAAATTTTCAATGGTAAAGACAAGTACGGTGAATATGTACAAAATCCTTTAAAGTTTTATGAAATTTTAATTGAAAAATTTGAAAAAATTTTAATCGTGTCTGAAAATACTGAAAATCCTGTAATTGATAAACTTTTACAATATAATAAAGTACAATTTCAATCTTCCACAATGGAAAGTGACTTTAATACTTTATATTCTGCAAAAAATCTTGCTACATCTGGAGTTGGAACTTTTGGAATGGCAGCTGCATTGATGTCACATAAGCTAGAAAATTTATATTGTACAGATATTTTCTTGAAGGATCATTTGAACCCAAATATGATTGATAAAAAAATTGTTAATGTCTATATGTTTAAAATTAAAAATTATATTTCAATAGGAAACTGGGTGTTTAATGATAAAAACAAAAATTTGATGTTGAGTAAAAATGTCGAAATAAAAACTCCTTCGAATTACTTATAATCTTCGTAGTCTTTCTCTTCAATAATCTCAGAATCAAAAAGAGAGTTTATCTTTGATTTTATTTGAAATCTTTTGTCGTTAATAATGTAGACATTTCTGGCTGTTTCAATAAA